>Ga0126373_10000017_pt1 | contig 209478 bp, 181 predicted proteins | sample PanSoiMetPlot_11_FD_92545 | JGI IMG/M metagenome (GOLD analysis project Ga0126373, IMG submission 92545) | Tropical forest soil microbial communities from Panama - MetaG Plot_11 | ecosystem: Environmental > Terrestrial > Soil > Tropical forest > Bulk soil | place: Panama | collected 2016-02-17
TAAGTCTTTTCTCAGAGGAGCATTCGAGGGGGGACTACCGCCAACCGACCGGCTGGAAATGCTTGACGCGCGGCGTATTGCGACCGTTTCCGAGCAGGCGGTCAATCACGCCCTCTCCGGCGGCCCCTGCGTGATTGTCGGCCGAGGATCACAACATTTTCTGCGCGATCGTAAGGATGTGTTTCGGGCGTTCCTCTACGCTTCTCGCACCTCTAAGATCCACAGGTTGATCACTCACGGAACACCCCAGGAGAAAGCAATCTCGGACGTTGACACGATTGACCGAAATCGCGCTGCCTTCATCAAGCGATACTTTAGCCTGAACTGGCCGGAGCACCACCTCTATGACGCGATGTTTAATACAGAGAGGGGTGATTCTTATGTCGCGGAAATGCTCGCTCACTGTGTTCGACAGATTGCTGGCCATTGACCAGCAGAGCGCAATAATCCCGAATTTCTCATCATGGATCAGAAAGAAAAAGCGGAACGGCGCCAACCCTTACGGTCCATCGCGACTCGAAGAGGCAGCACGAACATTGTTCACCGTATGTCAGGAGGAATATGAAAGTATTCGTCGCAGGTGCAACCGGCGCAATCGGTCGTCCTTTAATCTCCGCGCTGTTACGGGCCGGCCATGAAGCGGTGGGTATGACATCGAGCGAGTCGGGTGTGCAGATCTTGCGCGAGCGGGGAGCCGACTCGGTCGTCGCGAACGCGCTTGATGCCGAAGCAGTCCAGTCGGCCATCATGCGGCTCAAGCCTGATGCCGTTATTGAAGAACTCACGTCGCTGCCAAGGCGCTACACGCCAGAGGAGATGCGAGCTGCCGCCGAAAGAGACCGCAGGGTAAGGCTTGAAGGCGGAAGGAATGTGCACAATGCCGCGAGGGCGGCGGGGGTCAAGCGATACATCGTGCAGTCCACCGGCTTCTTCTATGCGCCGGGGACGGGATTGGCGGAGGAAACAGCCCCGCTGGCTTTGAGCGCTACTCCCGCGGTCGCCGCCAGTGTCCGGGCCTACACCGAGATCGAGGGGCGAGTACTGGGTGCTTCCGAGCCGAAGGGGGTGGCGCTGCGTTATGGATTCTTTTACGGCCCGGGAACTTATCACGACCGAGACCGTGGGAGCGTTTCCGAACAGGTGCGGGCACAGAAGTACCCCGTGATCGGCTCTGGAAGCGGCGTGTTTTCGTTTGTGCATATCGAAGATGCTGCAAGTGCTACGGTAGCCGCCCTGGACGCTGATACTGGCACATACAACATAGTGGATGATGATCCTTCTGATATGGCTACCTGGCTCCCGGCGTTTGCACGCTGGCTTGGAGCACCAGATCCTCCGCGTATCACCGAGGAAGAAGCATTGCGGGCAGCAGGGAAGGACGCTGTCTATTACGCCATGCAATTGCGCGGAGCTTCGAATGCACGCGCAAGAAGTCGGCTCGGTTTTGCTCCAAGAAAACTGGAATGGCTTACGAGGCCCCACCTGGAGCGCACCGCTTAGGTTAACCGGTCAATTCATCGGTCACAGCAGGGAAAAAGCCGTGGGGGTAAGCGGGATGACGCATACTTCATCCGGGACCGGGGGCAGTCGTTGCCCTGGTCCTGATCTCCCGATCCAAGTCGGCGGGCATCCCCTCTCTCGAAGTGTGGTTTCGATGATCCGGGAAAGGCTTGAGATTCGAACCAACCACAGGCATTCGATCGACATCCAAAGTCTCGCTCGCTGATTCGCCGAGTGAGAGACTTGACCGCCCAGAATCTGAAGCTACAACTCGCCGCGCTCTTGGGTCTTGGTTGCGTGGGCACCATCGCCGTTCCGCAGTCACTCGCTTGGGCGACCACGGAACTGCCTGCCACGAACTACACCTTGACCATCACTCTCGCAGGCACGAGCACCGGCACCGTGAGCAGCAGCCCCGCGAGCCTCAGTTGCCCTGGCATCTGCGCTGCCGGTTTCGCCTCAGGAACGGTTGTGACCCTGACAGCCATCGCGGCGAAGGGGGCTTATTTTGCCGGCTGGAGTGGAGCCTGCAAGGGCACGTCCAAATGCAGCCTCACGATGACCAGTGATCGAACCGCGACTGCGACCTTCAATGTAAGTCAGACCGTAAGGGTTCTGAATCACATCATCTTTATGGCGCAGGAGAATCGCGGTCTGGACCACTATTTTGGCGAGATACGCCAGTATTGGCGGCAGAACAAGTTTTCCGATGTATCGTTCGATGGACTTCCGCAATTCAATCCTACGTCAGGGAGCGCTCCGCTTTATGGACCACCTCCCACGAATCCAGGATGCGATCCGAATGATCCGCCACCCAACGATTGCACCGAGGACAGCAATAGCCCCAACATCACGTCGTACCACCTGATCACGCAATGCATCGAGAACCCCAGCCCTTCGTGGAACGAAGGCCACGTGGATTGGAACCTGACGAACCCGGTTTCGACCACGCCGGCTCTCAACGGGTACGTCTTCGCGGGGGCGCACGATGCGCGCAACAACAACCCGCCGTTCTATGACACCGGCGGGATTCGCGTGATGGGTTACTACGAAAGTGCAGACCTGAATTACTACTACTACATGGCGTCGCAGTTCGCCACGTCCGATCGCTGGTTTGCACCGGTTATGACGCGCACCCAATCAAACCGTGACTACCTGCTCGCCGCTACATCGCAGGGATACGTGTATCCGATCGGCAGCGACAGCCACGATCAGGCATTGCTGACTGCCATGCCGATCTTTGAAGAACTACAGGATGCCGGCATCAGTTGGAAAATCTATGTGAACCCAGCCAACACACCGTGCGCGTCGAACCCGACCGCGCAGTGCCTGCTGGGCTACACCTACATCCAGGACTTTCAGTGGGGGCACAGCATCCCGCAGGACTATCCGAACAACCTCGTCCCCATTTCGCAATACTTCACGGACCTGAAGAACGGAACTTTGCCCCAAGTTGCGCTGATCGAGCCTGCGTCGCCCGCAGGGTTGGACGAACACGGTTCCGACTCTGATCAATATCCGATCGATATCCAACTCGGAGCCAGGTATGTCGAGTCGCTGATCGACCCGCTGATGACCAGCACGTCGTGGAAGGATTCCGTATTCATTCTCACTTACGACGAAGCGGGAGGCATCTACGACCACGTGCCGGCGCACAAGACCGTGAGCCCCGACGGCATCAAGCCCGTCGATCTGCTGCCGGACGACGTCTGCACCATCGCTACGGGGCCGAATTGCGACTTCGTCTACACGGGATACCGCGTTCCGATCATTGTGATTTCGCCTTACGCGCGAAAGCACTACGTAAACCACACCGTTGCGGATCACACCGCAATCCTGAAGCTGATCGAAACGCGTTTCGGCCTCAAACCATTGACCAAGCGCGATTCCGCTCAGATGAACATGACGCAGTTCTTCAACTTCAACAATCCGCCGTGGATGAACCCGCCCACACCACCGCAGCAATCTACGGGTGGCGCCTGTTATCTGAATCAGTTGCCTTAGCAACCGCTGGGTCGGACAGTCTGGTTCTTCGAGCCTAGGGACCCAGGCGGACGCGAGCAATATTGGAACTGGCCGACGCGCCATCCTGGTTGCTTGCCCGTATCCGGTAAGAGAGCTGCTGCCCTTTCCTCAGGCGGGAATCGGTGAAGTCGGTGGCGGAGGAAGGCAACTCGGCGATGCGCTGCCAGGACCCGCGTCCAGTTGCTGGATCTTCACGGCGCTCGACCACCATATGCTGCGGGTCGCCGCCATGCACTTGCCACGAAAGCTTGACCGCCGTACCTGAAACGGAGGCATTGAGGGAACTCGGGGCTTCAGGAAGGACCGGCCAGTCGAAGTAATCCGCATCGGCAATCGCCATGATGCTGTCGGTAACGGGGACGGCTTCCAGCGCGTCCGTCGTACCTTTCTTCCACTGCAGCGGGCGGATCTCTCCCGAGACGACATCAATGAGCACGGGGTGCTGGATGCCCGTGTTCTTCAAGGTAAATGTGGCATAGAAGGGTGGGAATGAGTTTCCCGGCAGGCTATGGGCGGCGAGCCAGTACGCCACGATGGCCTTGCCGCTGGTGGAGCGAAATCCATAGCTCATGAAAGGGAAGCCGCTCTTGCGGCGGAGTGCGGGCACATCGTCACTGGAAATCTCAATCGTGGGATCGAGCTTGGTGTCGGCAAAGAGAGCGTTCGTGTTTTGCAAGGCGTAGAACACGGGACGGGGCGTGAAGTCGTAGTCGTGATTGGTCAGTCCATGAATGATACCGAAGTCGTCGTACTCGTTGCCGTCGGTACCGGCCGTTAGCAACCACACAAAGGTCTTCACTCCGGCGGCATGGTTGTAAATGAGCCCGCGCGTCACGTACTTAGCTTGTACGGATTCGTCGGACCCCACCCAGGAAGGGATGGAATTGAACTCGTCATCAAAGAACGGGATGCCCTGTCGAATGCCGGGGTAGTTCTTGACCAGATCCCGCAGCGCTCGCGGCGATTCGTTCAGGTAGGCGCCGTAATCCATCATCTCGGGATTCATGTTCTGCCCATATCCCGGGTAGGTGTGATAGGCGTAGACATCAATTCCCGGGGCGCATTTGCAGGCATCCAGAGCGGTCTTCGTGAACTCGCGAACCGGATCGGCCTGGCCGCCGTAGATCACTTTCGCCTGGGGATCGGTCTTGTGCACGGTCTCTACGAAGGATGTGAGCAAGTGCCCGTACTGCTCGGGATTGCCCCACGGATTCCAATATCCGATGTCCTGCTCGTTCCACAGGGCCCAGTAGTGGATGCGATCCTTGAAGTGACCGACGGTCCAGGCAACGTACTTGTTGAAGGCAGTGGTTTGCTCAGGCGTGAGCGGAGGCCAGAACACCGAGTAGAGGCTGCGGTCGTCGTTGTGAAACGATCCAGTCTCGGGGACGCTGACGTCCGGAAGCTTGCCGCTGCGCGCGGTGTACATCTGGTTGCCGTACAGCAGTTGCACCTGCACGTCCATCCCGTTGTCTACTAGCGAATCGACGGCGTCCTCCAGTTCGGGCGAGGAAGCGTAAACGCCGCGCTTCTGCTCGATCCAGTCCCAGCTGGTGCGGTCGGAGCTGTTTTCGTATTGGCCGATTCGGATCCACTTGAACCCGGCATCGAACATGCGCGTCCACCACCATTGGTTCCATGGCAGATAGGGATCGCGAGGCATATCGGAGTTGATGCCGAAGCCGTCGTGAATTTGCGATGTCCGCTTGGGCGGAACGTGGTCCGGAAGCTTGCGCGAGGTTTGGGCTCCCGCCGCCAGCGAAATCAGCAGCAAAAAGGCAAGCACAAGGAAAAAGGGCACACGATGCCTGGAATACTGTTTCAAAGATCTCCCCCTGGTTCTTCTGTTCTTAAACCCTGCCGGCACATGCTGGCGAAATATCGGATTGCGATTGATCTGTTATTCGCGAACTTCGACCCACCGTCTTTCTTTTGAACTCAAGCCAATCAGTTCGCAGAGCTGGACCTCATAATGCCCGCTCTCAAAGGTGGGGAAGGGACGCGGCGCCTTGAAATCTCCGGCGGCAATGTAACCGTAAAGATCCCGGAACAACTGAAGAAAAGTGTCGGGATAGCCTTCCGCGTGACCCGCAGGGTATGCCGCGTAACCACGAGCCTCCGGGCTCATGAGCGAGGGATCCTTAATAAGGTAGCGGTTCGCTTCTTTGCGGCCGCCCATCCATAAGACGTTGGGTTGTTCCTGGTCCCACGCGAGCGAACCTTCGGAGCCATCGATCTCAAACCATAATCGGTTCTTGCGGCCGGCGCTGACTTGCGACACGGTGAGTACCCCGCGCAAGCCTCCATCGAAGTGCAACAGGATGGAACCATAGTCATCGGTGCTCATCGACACAGGCTCAGCCGCCGCATCCGTAGTCTTCGCGAATGTTTCGACTGGCCCCTTCGGCCGTTGCCGGACTGGAATCACGGTCGCCAGATCGGCGCAGAGTTCCTTCAGCTTTTGGCCCGTAATCCATGTGATGAGATCGAGCCAGTGCGTGCCGATGTCGGCCACGGCGCGCATCGCTCCGCCCAGTGCTGGATCGAGCCGCCAGTTCCAGTCAGTAGGGTAGAGCAGCCAATCCTGCAGATAGGTGCCATGCACGATCTGCGGCTTGCCGATCGCGCCCCGCTTCACCAGCGCATGCGCCTCCTGGCAGAGCGGGTAATAGCGCAGGTTGTAGGTCACAGCGCCAACGCGTCCGTGCTCCCGCGCCATTTGCACCAGGGCCGCGGTTTCCTTCGGATTCATCGCCAGCGGCTTTTCGCACATCACGTGCTTGCCGGCTTCCATCGCGGACTTCGTCTCCGGGAAATGCAAATGATTCGGGGTGCAGATGTGCACCACGTCGACCGACGCGTCACTCAGTAATTCGTCCAGCGATTGGTAAGCACGTGCGATCCCCAGTGCACGAGATGCCGACTGCGCTCGCGCGCTGGAACTTCCCAGCACGCCTTGAATCGGGACGGCCAGCCGCCTGAGAGCTTCAATGTGCGCTCTGCCGACAAAACCAGCTCCAATCACCGCCGCTCGCAAGTTCATGGGGAAGACCTCAAAGGCGCTACAAGTCGACTTGCACCTTGTCAATTTCTAAGCTCAGACTCATGCGATGGTCGAGTCGTTTGCATCACCAATGGGACTACCGCCGACTCGATCCAGTCATCATTTTCGCCGCCGGGCACCTTGCCGAACAGCCACCAGTGCTCGGTGTGTTCCACGGTCTGTCCGGGATGCAGTTCCACCAGAGGTCCCAGGGTCTCCAACTCGATGAATTCGGGGTTGGTAAACGCCTGGAAGTTGCACCCGAAGTCGGGATATTGAGCGCCAGTGACCACGTCTGCACGCTTGATGAACACTGATCCGTTCCTGTAATAAGCACCCCAGCCGGCCGAGTTGAAAATTCCACCCATCTGCTCTTGGAATCGGCCGGTGGGGTTCGCAACCTGGCGCAACTGGATAAACGAAGTTCCGAAAACCCACCGGGGGTCGGCAAAATCGGTGAAAGACCAGATGCCGAAAGCCCCTACAGACTGGTAGTGCTCCTTATCCATTGCGACTCGCGGCGAGAGGGGCAATATTACCCGGCCTTCCGCTCGCAACATGGTCGGCGCCCACGGGGCGAGCTTGGTTGAGTTCCGGTCATGATTCCGAATCCGATGCGTGACCCGTACATGCGAGCCGGTCTCGCCGAGTTCCACTTCCAGTTCCTTCTGAAGGTTGGTGCCCGGTGGGGCATCTTCGGGCCGGGCCGTGAACCGCGCAGCGTTGCCGCGCTGCGAGACTGCCACCGGCGCGTTGTCCGGATAATACGTTCTTTGCACCTCCGGCGAAACCCAAAGACGGTGGCCTCCATAAAGCCGGAAGTCGGAGCCGCCGGTCTTGCCCGCATCTTGCGGTACTTCATGGAGCAGGTTTTCCCCATCGCAAAACCTGTAGGAGATGATCCGCGGCCCGACATCCGCAGTTACCACCAATTCGACGACGTCATTTGACAGCCGGTACGCATTGTTCCACCCGCGGTACGAAAATCGTTCGACCATGTTCGTGAGCAGGATATGCGTCCTCAGGCAAGCTCTTTGGCGTTCTGCTGAATTTTGCTCAAGGCGGCGGCAATCTCATTCATGTCTTCTTCATCACCCAGCAAAGCGGGCTGGGGAATCCAGATAGTTTCCCATGCGGCCTTCTGGGTGACCGGGAACTTTTCCTTGAGGAACGCGTGCTTCTGTGCGGCCTGCCGTCCACAAAGGCGGTTCCGGTATTTGCCGTTGCGAAACATGTCAAGCTGGTGAAGCGGCGGATAACTCGCCTGGTTGGGAATGCCCTCCCCGTTCATGGCCTCGATAAAACGGTCCGTGGAGATCCCGGCAAATTCCTTTTTGTTCATGTGGAAGATATAGGCATATTGTCCATTGCGCGTGCAGCGCGGGTCGAGCTTCTGTGGAGTGATGCCGGGAATTTTGCGCAGCAAACAATCCAATAGCCGCGAGTTCTGGTGGCGGCGCTTGGTTTGCTCATCGAGGCGGCCCAACTGTACTCCGAGAACCGCGCCCTGCCATTCGCTGAGCCGGTAGTTCGATCCATAGGTAAAGTGGCTATAGAACCACTCGCCCGGCATGCGGCCGCAGTCATGCACGGAGCGCGCCTGCATCTCGAACTCGTCATTGTTCGAAATGATGACGCCACCTTCACCGGCCGTCATCAGCTTGCTTGCCTGAAAGCTGAAAGTGGCGGCGATGCCAAATGTTCCGATGCGCCGGCCTCGCCACTCGCTGGCGTGCGCGTGCGATGAGTCTTCGACCAACGCGAGTTGATGGCGGGTGCAGATCTTCTTCAGCCGGTCCAGATCGGCAGGATGCCCGCCCATGTGCACCGCAATGACCGCCTTGGTGCGGGGAGTAATCGCGGCTTCGACCAGATCCGGGTTGATGCAATAGGTTTCGGGATCGACGTCCACCAGGACAGGCAGCGCATTGACAAACAAAACCGCGCTGGCCGTGGCTACGAAGGTGAAGTTTGGAACAATGACTTCATCGCCCGAGGTGATGCCAAGGCCTGCCAGGGTGACTTCCAGCGCGGCCGTTCCGTTGGTCACGGCGATCCCATGCCGAGCTCCGTGGAACCTGGCGAAGCTGCCTTCGAATTCCAGCGTCTTGGTGCCCGGCGTTCGCCACCAGATGCGGCTCTCCAGAACTTCTTTGAGCGCCTGCTCCTCTTCATTGTCAAAGTACGGCCATACCGGAAACGGCTTGCTCTTTGATTTCTTGCCCCCGCACAATGCCAGTGCAGACATGAACGCTCTCCTTATGGTTCCCTAGAACTGGTTGAATCCTGTGGCGTAGCGGAACGCTTCCACGTAGTGCCCATCCTTGCGCGGCTGTTGCTTTCGCATCTCGTCCTTGGCCTTCTCCATGTCCTTGGGGTCCCAGTCAGCCCGGTATTTGCGGACGGAAGGTTCGAACTGGCTGACTTGCTTGCAGGCAGCGTCGAACTTCAACTCGGCGACGCTGTCGATGTTGACGAAGTAGTTCGACTCCTGCGGGGAAGGATAGAAGAAGTACATCTCCGGGACCTGGTAGGGCTCGAGTCCCAACTGCAGCTTCTGATTAGGGAAGTAGAGCCAGAATTCGGCGGCGCGCACGGCGTCGATGGTATTGAACGCGGCCATCCGGTGGTCCGTCTTATGCCAGCGCTCAAACCATTCCCCGGGATCCACGCTCAACAGGACGTCGGGCCGGATGCGGCGGATAATGGCAGTGGCCTCTTCGGTCAATTTCGGCTGCGGCGCATACTCCAGCATGCCGTCGTCGTATCCCATCCACGAAATGTTTTCCTTCGGCGTGCCGAGCTGGCCTTCGGAGGCCTCCTGTTCGGCGCGGCGGATTTGCGCCAGGCGCTCGGAACTCATGTCGGGATCGTAGGAGCCTTTGTTGTCGTTGGTGTAGACCACGACGTAGACCTTGTTGTGATTGCGGTTGAGCAAGGCGATCGTCCCCCCAGCTCCGAAGACGTCGTCGTCCGGGTGAGGGGTGAAAACCAGGATGGTCTTGTTCTGCAGGTTCTCCAGGCGCGTTTGCTGTGCTTGAACGCTGACCATCGACAAGAAGATGAGAACGCAACCCGCCAGGGCAGCGCGCATGGGCAGGGCCCTCCTCGAATCTAGTTAATTGATTTAGTAAAACGATACATCGTCATCCGTTGGAGCTTTTCATGTCAAGGGAAAAGTTCGCCGTAGGAGGCATTATTTGTAGGGATGCTTGCGAGCGGATTCCATATTTCACTTGACAGCTCGGAAGCACTTGCCCGAGGATGTGTATCGATTTACTAAAACAATTTACATCTCCCGTACCACCGACAGCTCTGGGGATGCGCTCGAGGGTGCCTATGCTGCGCAGTATCTACGTTGTGGTTTGCTCGTTGGCGTTTGCCTGTTTTCTTCTGATTGCCGCCCGTCCAGCGCTGGCTCAAGTGGACCGGGGCAACGTCGTCGGAACCGTCGTCGATCCTTCCGGAGCGCGCATTGCCGACGCGCAGATCACGATCACGAACCGTGCGACCGGCCAGTCGACTCACCTCGCAACCGACAGCGAAGGCAACTACAACGCCAAGCTTTTGAAGATCGGCACCTATTCGATCTCGGTCAGCAAGCAGGGCTTTGGCACAACCATTCAGGAGAGCATTGACGTAGCGGTCAACCAGAGCGTGCGAGTCGACCTGGTGCTGAGCCTCGGATCGGCCACGGAAAAGGTCGAAGTCACAGGCGCCGCGCCGCTGCTCCAAACCGAATCCTCTTCACTGGGTACGGTCGAGACGGAGCGGCGGATCTCCGAGTTGCCGCTGAATGGCAGGAACTTCATCCAGCTTGCCTATCTTGGCCCCGGCGCCAACGGAGGCCAGACTGGATCGAACGTGAGCGGCGGAGTGTTTGAGAACGAGCGCGCCAACGAGGCGATCTCCGTGAATGGGCTGCGGGTTTCGAACAACAACTTCCTGCTGAACGGGGTCGATAACAACGAGTTCGGCCTTGGCGGAACAATCGTTCTGCCCCCGCCCGATGCCATCCAGGAGTTCAAGACCGAAGAGAACTCGATGAGCGCGGAGTTTGGACGTGGCGGCGCAGCGGTCAACGTGGTGCTGAAGTCGGGGACGAACCAGATCCACGGCGGGGCCTACGAGTTTATTCGCAACGACAAGCTGGATGCGGTCAACTACTTCAACCAGGGACAGCAGCCCTTCAAGCGGAACCAGTTCGGCGCGTTCATTGGCGGCCCGATTAAGAAAAACAAAACTTTCTTCTTCGGCGACTACCAGGGATCACGGCAGCGGGCCAGCATTCCATTTCTTTCCACCGTGCCGCTGCCCGCGGAGCGGGGCGGCGACTTCCGGGATCGACTGACCGGCAGCACCTTCTCTCCCTGCGCAATCCCCAGTGCCGCTGACACGTTCGACACCGGAACGATCTTCGATCCTTACAGCACGCACAATTACACGTGTGCGGATGGAAGCGTGGTCTCGCTGCGGAACCCGGTGCAATACCAGGGCCAGGTGAATGTGTTTGATCCTGCAAAAATAAACCAGGTGGGTTCCAACATCGCGAACTTCTATCCGGCGGCCACGGACCCGACCTCCCTTACCAACAATTACCTTGCTAACCAGAACAATCCCAACGATCAGGATTCGTTTGATATTCGCGTGGATCATCGCTTCCGCGAGCAGGATCAGATCTTCGGCTCCTACAGTTTCGGCGACGTACGCAGCCAGCGGCCGGGGCCACTCGGGCCGTTGTGGGGAGGCTCGGATTGTTGTCCCAGCATCAGCGATTCTCGCGCGCAGCACGCGGGCATCGGTTACACCCACACCTTTAATGAGCGCCTTCTGAACGACCTGCACGGCGGCTACTTCCGCTATGCGGTGAATGCCTTGCCCTTCAACTTCGGCAAGGACTTGGGATCGCAACTCGGCATCCCCAACGTCAACCGTCCCGGCTACCCCAATTCGAGTGGCCTGACCAACATCGATATCGCAGGCTTCACCTCGTTGGGTGATTCGCAGTGGCTCCCCGAGCATGTATTCGAGAACATTTACCAGATCGCGGATACGCTGACCTGGATCAAGGGGCGGCATTCCTTTAAATTTGGGGTTGATTTTCGCCGCCAGCAGCGCAATTTCTTCCAGCTCTCCAGTCCGCGCGGTTTTTTTGTTTTCGGAGGAGGGTATACCAACGATTTAACAACCGCGAACGGGGGCAATGCCCTGGCGGACCTTCTGTACGGCGTTCCGATCTCCAACGAGCAGGACTTCCTGGCGGGCCTGTATCCCACCCGTTACTGGGACCTGGCCGAGTTTTTCCAGGATGACTTCCGCGTCAGCCGGAATCTGACCATCAACTTAGGGTTGCGCTACGAGGTGACCTCTCCGGCGAACGGACAGGTTGGAAACTTTGATCTCAATCGCGCCATCGTCGTGACCTCGTATGGACCAGGAGCGGTGTCCCACGCCGGGGTGCAGTTCGACAAGAAGGACTTTGGACCGCGCGTTGGGCTCGCGTGGTCCGTGGCGCCGAACACGGTGGTTCGAAGCGCTTTCGGAATGTTCTACTCGGCGGAAGCGAACATTTTCGACGATCTCGGTCTCAACCCTCCGCAACTCAGCTTCTACGCGGCAAATTTCAACGCCGGCGCGCTGCCCTCCACGACACAACTTATTTCCAATGGGTTCCCAAGTGCGGTGCCGCAGGGTAGCGCCACAAACATCAGCGGGCCGGTCAAGACGACGGGGCCGACGCGGGTGATTCCCCGCATCCTGGAGTGGAACCTGAGCGTGCAGCATCAGTTCGCCCAGAATTGGGTTGCTCAGGTTGGATATGTCGGCACGCGCGCCTACGATCTGTGGAATCACGAGGCCAGCGACCTCAACCAGGCTCCGCAGATTCTCGACACCAACTTCTGCGGGCCAGACCCGGCCAATTGCATCCCGAACTTTGGGCGGCGTTACTTCGCGCAGCAGCCCAATCTTACCCAGGTGCTGCCGCTCGATTATCCGCAGTTCCAGTCTTTCTATAACGCGTTTCAGGCCTCTCTGAACAAACGCTTCTCGAAGGGTTTCAATCTGCTGGCGGCTTACACTTTTGCCAAGAACCTGGGGAACGCGGATGGGAACGTAGGCGGGTATGTTCAGAATGCATATGCTCCCAACCTGGAACATGGGCCGGTCGCTCCTGATTTGCGCCATCGGCTGTCAGTAAGCTATCTCTACGAAATTCCGGTTGGGCGCGGGCGGCAATTTCTCAACGATGCCCACGGAATCGTGGACGGGTTCCTGGGAGGATGGCAGATTGGTGGCATCACAGCCGCGCAAACCGGCGAGGCGCTCAACGCGGTCATGTCAACGGATTTCAGCAACACGGGCAGCTTCAGCTACCGTCCCGACCAGCTTGCCAATCCCTACAGCTTCTCCTTCAATACGGCTGGGCAGGCGGCGATGGGCTGCTCCAATCCCGGACATCAGACGCTGGATTGCTGGTACAACCAGGCGGCATTCGTTACGCCGGCGCTGGCCTCGGGGCAGCAATCCGCCCACGCCTTTGGGAACAGCAAAATTGGCAATCTCCGCGGTCCCAACCTAGTGAACTTCGATTTGGTTCTGCAAAAGAACTTCAAAATCCGCGAGTCGCAACAAATCGAGTTTCGCTCTGAGTTCTTCAATTTGTTCAACCACCCGAATTTCGGGCTGCCGGGAGGAGGTTCGTCGGCTCCGGTGGATGTGCCGGGAGGCGCCGCGATCACAAATACGGCGACGGACAATCGCCAGATCGAGTTCGCGCTGAAGTACACGTTCTAAGCACTGATTGCGCTGATATTCGAGTTCGATCGACGCGCGCGAATGTGCGAGAAGCGGCTCGGAGCGGGCGCCTGCGATAACCGGAATGCAGAAAGCGGCGTCTCAAGGTTAATATGGTGGAACAATCCGGCACGAAAGCAAGTGTAATGGTCACCATTCGAGACGTTGCAAGGGAATGTGGGCTCTCGGCCACCACGGTGTCGATGGTGCTGAACGATGCACCTTCGGCCACCAACATTCCCGAAACCACCAAGAAACGGATTTTTCACGTTGCCGAGGGAATGGGCTACCAGCCCAATCCCTTCGCGCAGGCACTCCGCAGCCGTTCCAGCCACACCATCGGGGTGATGGTGCCCGACATTGCCGATCCCTACTGTGCCCAGATTCTGCGTGGGATCGAAAGCAGTTTCTCGCGAACCAACTACCTTCCATTCCTGGTGGATATCCAGAACAATCGCGCGCGCTTCAAGCGATACCTCAGCGTTCTAATCGCGCGACGCGTCGACGGGCTGATCATTCTGGCCAACTCGCTCTCGTTTGAGACCGAACTGCTCAACGTCCTGGAGAGCCGGAAGATTCCTTCCGTTATTTTAGGGCGGGAGCCCGGAACCGATGCTTTGAGCTGGGTGGCGACCGATCATGAAATCGGCACTCACCAGGCCCTGGAGCACCTGTATCAGTTGGGGCACCGCAGGATCGCGTTCATCCGCGGGCCCAAGATGATTGTCGACAGCCACCACCAGTGGTCCGGAATTTGTTCCTTCGCGGTGGGCGCGGGTATGGAAGTGGACTCCCGGCTGGTTGTGACTCTGAGCGATCCCTTTTCGAGCTATGAAGGGGGCTACGAACGCACCAAAGAGTTACTCGCACTCAAGATTCCGTTCACGGCCCTGGTAGCATTCGACGACATGACTGCGTTCGGCGCGATACGAGCGCTCATCAGCGCGGGCCGGCGGGTGCCGCAGGACTGTTCGGTCATCGGTTTTGACGACATTCCCGCAGCCGCCTTCTACAACCCATCGTTGACCAGCGTCCGGGAGCACATGGGAAGCCTGGCTTCAATGGGCGCAGAAATTTTAATCGAAGCCATTCGTGCCCACCGCAAGAATGTATCTGCCAGTCCGGTTCACCGCAAGGTGAAGCCAGAATTGATCGTGCGAGAATCGACTGCCGTGGCCGAGACCTGAGTGCTGCAACTTTCGGCTGAGCGATGGAAGAAGTTCCGGCCTGGTTTTTTAGGCCAATTGCGGCTACAGGAACCACAGTATTGGTCGTGAATCGCCATCTCTCCTAGAATTTAGGGTGAGTGCTCAACCAGAAAACGCCTCCAGCGCCTGCTCACCTCGCTACTCGCTCTCGGCAGTTCGAGCGCGCCCATTCCGCCACATCTGCCGCCTGTCAGGCGATTCCGCAAGCCGCTAGCGGCACATATCGGATTTGGAGGTCCCGCCGTGGGCAGTTCCGAAGTAGTAAGTGTTAATCAGAGTCGCAGAGTATCTTCCGTTATTGCAGAATTGATTGCCGAGATTGAGCAATTCATTCAAACTCATACCGAGCTGTTCAAAGAAGAAATCAAGCAAAAAGTCCCCCATTTGCTGAACGCAGCTCGGCTTACTGCCGCCGGTGGTCTTTTCCTGGTGACCGGCTACCTGTTTCTCGCGATCGCGGTGGTGGTGCTGATAGCGTCCGCTTTTCCACGAAACTTGTATTCCTGGTTTTTCGGCTTCCTCATCGTGGGAATTGTTTCAGTAGGCTTTGGTGCAGTCACCGTATTTGCGGCGAAGTCTGAGTTCATTCTGAAATCCATGCTGCCTGAGCGAAGTGTGAACGGATTGAAACCCGCGGGCGACGAGGTTCAACAACAGAAGCACTTATAGCCACGGCGCCGCGGAGCGCATGCAGCGTGCTTATCGCGGGTCAGGAGACCGTTATGGCAGTCCATGAAAATGATGATCCGAATGAACAGATGGCCAAAACCGACCATCTTGAGCACATCAGGCTGGAGGGATCGGCGTTGTGGTGGTGGATATGGATTCCCATCATCGTCATCGTGATCCTATGGATTGGCGGTTGGAGTCTCGGCAACTACGGAGGACCGTGGAACCCCCAGCCACGAGGCGAGCAGCCGCAGATCAGCCATCCAGTCGTAGGCGCAATTCACTCGGGCGGAAGCGGCGCAGTCGTTTAGCCGAAGCGGTCAGCCTCTTCTTTTCAGTGTTACCCTCAGCCGTAATGCGTCGACGGACGGCTGTCCGAATCGATTCGCGCTCTGTCCAGTTACATGTGCGGTGATTCGTAATTATCTGCCAACCCACGGGTAATTGCCGTACCGTTTCCCAATCCCGATATAAGGGCTGATTTTCCGCTTGAAGCGCTGCACGCAAAGTGTTGAGCCGACCTCTCCGGTTTTCCCGGTACGCGACCAGGCGAACTGCGTGCCAGGTTAGAAAAATGTCGTGGAGTCCCCGTAGTTACTGGCCCTCGAAATAATCTCGCTCGGAAATGCGGCAAACCTTGCGGCTCAGCAGGGTATCGAATAATCAAGCAAAAAGGAGTTCCATATGCCAAAGACATTGATGCTTCTACTGGCTTTACTGGTATCGTCAGCATGGCTGACGGCGCAGCAATATCCGCAGACGGGTTCCCATTCATCGGGGTCTTCCGCGGCGGGCCAGACGGTACAAGGATGCCTGCACAGTTCTGGCGGAACCTACACGCTGGCTTCGGACACGGGAACCAACTATCAACTGGAGGGAGACAGCGCGACGCTCAGCAAGCACGTTGGGCACGAGGTGCGGATCACAGGCACGCCTTCGAAGGAAGGCAGTTCGACTGGCTCGATGAGTCAGAACTCCACCAAATCGAACAGTGCCTCCGAAGAAACGCTCATGGTGCACTCTGTGAAACATGTTTCGAAAACGTGCACTAGCGCGAGCAAGTAACTCATCCGAGGCGCCTGGCCGGGGCTGCTTTCCCCGGCTAGTACCTCGGGTTTAGCAAAATATCCGCGCGCGGTTGAACGCATCGCAGATAGTCCAACCCGATTTCACGGTAGCAGGCGGTCTGGCTCCAGCGATTCACAACCCCGAATCGTACAGTCGGGCGCTTTGCGATCGCGCAAAGCCTGGGATCTGGCACGGCAGGTCGCCCAACCCAGAGTTCTGACAACACCCATAGGTAGGAGGTGCGTTGTGAAGATCAGAGAAATCATGAGCCGCGAGCCCGCCTGCTGTGTGCTGAATGACAGCGCGCAAGCGGTTGCTAAGATGTTATGCGATCGCAACATCGGTTCCTTGCCGGTTGTGGCGGATCAGCAATCCAAAAGACTTGTAGGCATCATCACCGACCGCGATTTGTGTTGTTCCGTCGTCGCGCGAGGCATCGATGCAAAAGCCACGCCCATCGAGAAGCTCATCACGGTCACGCCGGTGTCCTGCCGCGATGGGGAGAATGTTGAGGCTTGCGAGCGCCTCATGCAGCAACATCAGGTGAGAAGAATTCCGATCGTTGACGCTGAGAATTGCGTGATCGGGATTGTTTCTCAGGCCGATCTGGCACTAAAGGACAAGCCGGAGCGGGTCTCGAAAACCGTGACCGCAATTTCCAAGCCTGCGCTACCTTCGATTGCAGCCTGAGGGGGTCGTGCAAAGCGATGGGCGTCCCATCGCGGACTTTTGCGGTGCGGGAAACCTCCGCGTTCAACGGTAGTCGTCACGGAGCAGCGAAAAGTAATGGACATCGTGGAGATTGCCTCTCCCGCACCGGAAAGCGCTTCTGTGGAGGCCTTCATGCTGGAAACCCAGCTTGGTGGCCAGCTTGAGGCTTTCATGATTCGTAGGAACAATACGAACAAAGATTCTGGTGAACTCTAGGCGGTTCAATGTAAGAGCAAGGACGGCACGAATCGCTTCAGTGGCAAAGCCCTGACTTTGGAAGGAACTGCCGATGAAGTAGCTGAGCTCAGCCGAGGGCACGTCCCACACAATGTTCTTCACTTGAATCTGCCCAATCTGCCTCTGCGAAGAACGCAGCCAAATGCCATAACAGTGGCCCTTCCCCACGGTCCATTCTTCTGTCTTTCCGAGCGTGAATGATTTCGCTGCCTCAACCGTCGACACATCCTTCGCGATTCCGGGAAAAGCTTCCAGCAACCGGTCTCGATTCTTCTCGACCAATTCGAAGATGCTGTTGGCATCCGCCGGGGTGTATCGGCGCACGGTGAGCCGTTCAGTCTCAAGAAGCTCTGGAAATACTGCTGCACTCGACATATTTCTCTCCTCGCCGGGCCCGCATTTGATGGAGCGGCGGGCGTCTCGCCCGCCGGGCCGGGCGGGGACGCCCGGCGCTCCATGACTATGCAATGGAGTTGCGACAGTCCGACGTGTGATGGCTTTAGCCGCAAGGTGCCGTAGTAATGGTCTTGATGACGGCGTTGTGTTCTAGGCGCGATTTCTCTCGCCTTGTGCGCTTGCAGCCTAGGATTGACCTGATCTCGAAGCCTGAATGCTTTGCCAAGTCAATTGAACGGATCGCTTGACTGCTTCGCGGATGCCGGATGACGCCTCAGTCCAACAAGGCCCGCTCTCGCTTTCAGATAGAACACTTCGGATTGCCCTCGAGGATCTTCATTTCCAAGCTCGGCGACTCGCCCTTGTGCCACAGTTTCGCGCGGTGCTTGACGCGGTACGCCAGCGGTCCGCCATCGTCGCGTTCGCTGCGTTCCAGCGGACGCGGAATACATACGAACTCCGTCTCGATCGTGTCGCCGGTGGTCCGCACGACCGCATAACCATGCCCGCCCATGTCGACGAATGACACGTGCGGTGAGAGATCTGGGTTTGATAGCTTGCGGGCCTTCTCCACGTCCCCGCTCCTGGCGTATTCCAGGCAGGATTTGACGCCGTGCCGCAGGAGCATATTGAAGGTTGGTTGCGGCTTGAGATCGTTGGGACCTTGCGCGAAATAAAGAGCGCGCAGGGGGAGATCCTTTGGCAGGAGGTATTCCAAGGCCTCGAGCACTGTGGGCGCGGAAATCGAGCCGGTGACAAAGGCGATTCCGACCGGCGCAAACCGGTCCGGTGGAAGACTCTTCGCAGCCAAACCCGCCCAGAAGCTGTGGCGATCTCCCGCGATCGTGGTGAAACCAGTAATGCCGTGCTTCTCGACGAAGTCGTAGATTTCGCCTTTCTCCATGTACGCGGTGCTCCAATCGGCAAGGCCGAAACCTGCATACCCGGACCATGGCCACGGCTTCGTGATTCCTGCAGGGAGGTTCTGCGGGTCGGCACGCATCTCGAGGGTCGCGGTGGTATTTCCCCAGATCTTCCAGGTAGCCGCTGAGTTCTTCAGCCGATCGAGGAACCAGGCCTTCTGCTCGGCGCCGAGCACGGTTTGTGGCGGACGGTCTTTCCAGATGTTGGGGACGTCAACAGCGCCCGTAGTGGACCGGATGGTTGCCGGCGGTGTGCCATTGTTATAGGTGCGTGCGGCGTCGAGGATCTCCATCGCTTCCTGGGCAAGCATCTCCGGGAAGTCGTCACTGGCTAGAGCCTTCGCCTCCGGCATCCCGGTGGGTTCTTCAGACCGGTAGCTGCGCTGGTCGGTGATGATGAGTTCCACGTTGCGTCCCCAACGCAGTGCGCGATAGCCCCTCAGACTGCCGATGGCCGCCAGGTTGTTGGGTTCCAGTCCGAGGCCGTGGTCGTCGAACTTCATGATGGGGGCATCGATCAGTTTCGGCGGATCGAATTGGTCGAGTGACGTTCCGCTCGGTTTCGATATCCGCGCCGGCTGATATTCGAAAAATGCCTGGTTGGCCGCCACTTTCCGCGTCTGAGCCGGCAGGTTCTTTCCCCCAAAGATCTCCAGCGATTGCCAGCCCAGCCAGCTGAACTCATGGTTGTCCCACATATTGACGAACGGCCAGCGTGCGCGAGCATCCTGCAGATCGGGATCGTGCAGGTAGGCGCGGTACACGGCGCGATAATCTTCGAGCGTTGTGGGAATATGGAAGTCCCTGATCTTTTCGCCATTCGGGTAGCGAACGATATCCCGCAACCGTCGGTCGTACATTCCCTGCGGACGATCTGGCGGGTACCAGACAAGCTCGTAAATAAAATCGCCGAGATGCAGGACGAAGCCAAGCTGATCCGCCTCCGCCGCTCGCTCGTCTTCAAAAATCATCCGGCGGTATGCGTTTTGCGCTCCCTGGTTTGCGTTCTGGCAGCTTACAAAGGCGAAAGAGACCGGCCTCGGGTCATCGGAGCTCGGCGCGGTGATCGTTCGTCCGACGCGGCTTCCGTTGCCCTCCTTGTCGAGAAACCGATACCAGTATCTGGCCGCCGGTTTCAGGCCGCCGACCAGCACGCGGCAAGTCCAATCCGAGACGGCAGAAACTTGGGTCCGGGCGCTTGCCACGATCTGCGTGAATGCCTGATCCCGGGCGACTTCGATCCGCAACTCCGCGATCGAATCTTTGTTAGTTTGGGGATAGCGGGTCCAGAGGAGCACACTGCCCGGATCGGGATCGCCCGAAGCCACTCCCTCGGGAAACAGTTCGCGGCGCTCGCGCCAGCCAGTCGCTGAGGGCGACGCAAACCCTTCGCCCCAAACCGCTGTAGCGCCGATGGCGGCAGCCATCTCCAGAAAGGCGCGTCTTGTGATGTTCGGCATCCGGTTCAGTCTTTGAACTGCGCGTTCAGCTCATTCGCCCCAATTGTCTGGATACCATGTTAGACGAACGAATTCACGATTTGTTTGCCCGCGATTGAGCGGCGGCGTCTGGTGACAAGCTGGAGCTGGCGCAAAGCAGCGCGCCCAGGGCGAGCACTGGGTACAACAAAGGAACGGCGGTCTCCGAAAACTAGCTGCCGGGACTTGATGGGCAAACGTATACTATAGTGCGGCCGCTGCTCATATCGGTGAAGTCACGGGCTGCGGCCAGCGGCGACTCGGAGGGCTTCATGGCCGACTCTGGATCCATTCGTTGGAGCGCGGGATAAATAAACGTTATTGGTGCGGGCAATCCCCCGGTCCTTTCGCCTTGACATCGTGGGTTCAGCGACGCTAAGGTGCCCCGACAGGCTGCCTGAGCCGGCTCAACCCGGGAAGTTGCTGCCGCCTAGTATACGTTTACCGAGAAATCTGCGGCGCGACCACCGAATTTGGAGCACTCCGGGTCATCGTGGGAAGTCAGGCGGTGGAACCCAAAGAGGTTGCGAATTGCTGACCGTCACTGGCGCCGTTCATCAAGATTTGAGTGCGAGGCAACGCTGATGCTGCTGCGGAGTTTGCGCGAAGACGTGTTGCAGGCCAACCTCGAACTGGTGCGCCGTGGACTGGTCGTGTACACATTCGGAAACGTCAGCGGCATTGCACGAAAAGATCGCCGGATCGCCATCAAACCCAGCGGCGTTCCCTACGAGGAGATGAAGCCAGAACATATCGTGATCACCGACATGGAGGGAACGGTGGTGGATGGCGACCTGCGGCCTTCCTCCGATTTGCCGACTCACGTGGAACTCTACCGGCATTTTGCAAATATTGGGGGAATTGCTCATACCCATTCCGAGTATGGGACGGCGTGGGCCCAGGCGGCGCGGCCGATTCCGTGCTTTGGGACGACGCATGCCGATTACTTTCATGGTCCCGTTCCGGTCACGGCCGAGCTAACTCGGGAGGAAATTGTTCAGGATTACGAAAAAAACACGGGCGTGGCCATCTGCCGCGTGTTCGAGAAGGTAGGCGCGGACGAGGTGCCGGGTGTCCTGGTAGCCGGGCATGCACCGTTTTGCTGGGGATCGAATGCCGCAGAGGCGGCGCACAACGCGGTAATTTTGGAGTACGTGGCCCGGATGGCCTACTATACACTGGCTATCAAAGCGGAGGCAGGTCCACTGTCGACTGCTCTGCACGACAAGCACTTTCTGCGCAAGCATGGAAAGAACGCCTACTATGGACAGGAAAAGACTAAATGAATCTGGCTACTGTTCTGCTCGCCGGGCCCCGACTGGTTCATTTGTCGCTGGTCGATTGGATCATCATCGTCTTCTATTTTGTGCTTGTTCTCGCCATCGGCCTTTATCTCAAAGAGCGTAGTAACACCGGAGAAGATTTTTTCCTGGCGGGTCGTGAAATGACCGCCTGGATTGCCGGCCTCAGCTTCCTGTCGGCCAACCTGGGAGCCCTGGAATTGATGGGTTGGGCAGCCGCCACCTATCAGTACGGAATTCTGGCCACCCACTGGTATTGGATCGGCGCCATCCCCGCCATGCTGTTTCTCGGCCTGGTGATGATGCCGTTCTACTACATCTCTAAAACGCACTCGGTTCCAGGATACCTCCAGCTGCGCTTTGGCGAATCCAGCCGGGGTTTGGCCGCGATTTCGTTTGCCTTCATGACCGTATTGATGAGCGGCATCAATATGTACTCCATGGCCCTGGTCATGAAAGTAATTCTAGGCTGGGACATCCACTTCAGCATCTGGGTCTCCTCGATCACGGTCGCCGTCTACGTCACGCTCGGCGGCCTGCGCTCCGCCATCTTCAATGAGGTGCTGCAATTCATCCTGATCTGGGCTGGCGCCTTGCTGGTTCCGATCATGGGCTTGATTGATGCGGGTGGATGGGGTGGATTGAAGGAACGCGTGGCCCAGAACGCGTCTCCGGCCTACATGCATCTCTGGGGAACCCTGGGCTCGTTCAGCGCGAATCCTATGGGGATTCACTGGACCGGCATCGTCTTCGGCCTGGGCGCCATTATTTCGTTCGGTTATTGGACCACGGACTTCCTGGTCGTGCAGCGCGTGCTCTCGGCTCACAACCTGCGTGCCGCCAAAATGGCGCCAATCATCGGCGCGGCGTTCAAGATGTTCGTCCCCTTCATCGTGATTCTTCCCGGATTGCTCGGGCTCGCGGTCCTTCCGTTCAAGTTGACTGGCGAGGCGGCCGCAGTTGCCACCGGCGGGCAGAGTTACAACGAAGTTCTTCCCCTGATGTTGGCGCGCTATTGTGGTCCCGGCTTGCTGGGCCTGGGCATCACGGCCCTGATCGCCGGATTCATGTCGGGCATGGCAGGCAACGTAAGCGCCTTCTCCACGGTTTGGACCTATGACATTTACCGGGCTTTCATTAAAAAAGACGCCAGCGACCGCCAATATGTGTTGATGGGACGCTGGTGTACGGTGCTCGGTGTGCTCATCAGCATTGGCACCGCATATCTCGTAATGCAGTTCCTGAGCATCATGGACTACGTTCAGGCGCTGTTCAGCTTCTTTATTGCCCCCTTGTTCGGCACAGTCCTGCTGGGGATGTTATGGAAACGAGCCTCACCCGCGGGAGGCTTCTGGGGCTTGCTCGCCGGAACCCTTTCCTCGATCGGCATGTGGGCCTGGGTGAAAGTCGATCCGACTGCCCTCCGTTACGTTGCCCTGTCGCCCGATGCTCGCGATATGGCCGAAAACATGTACCGTGCGCTGTGGTCGTGTTTGGTTTGCGTCCTGGTCACCGTGGTGGTGAGCTATGCCACCAAGCCTAAACCGGAGGCGGAACTCGCTGGGTTGGTTTACGGCGCCACTGAGATTCCATCCGAGGACGACGTTCCGTATTACCAGCGGCCGTGGTTCTGGGCGGTGATCGTGGCCGCGGTGTTCGTGGTTCTTAACATCATCTTCTGGTAGAGGGCCTTATGAAATCTGGTGGAGCAATTTCGATCTGGTTTTTTGTCGGGATTTCTCTGGCGGTCAATGGCGCCCTGATTTGCGCGACCGGTTTGTATGAACTCGTGTACCCGCCGCAATATCGGGTGGTGCTTTATTGGCTCCATGCCAACGTTTGGTGGGGCGCATTGTTACTGGTGGCGGGATTGGTGTACTGCTTCCACTTCGCACCCAGCAAAGTCGCCCGCAGGAACGCGCAAAGCAGTTAGTGCTTTGCCCGAGATTCAGGGTCAGGATTCTTTATGTCGCACAACAAAATGACAATGGGAGTGATTGTCGGGAATCGGGGCTTTTTCCCCGATCACCTGGCGAAGACGGGCCGCGAGGAAATGATGCGGGCGCTGGCACAGGCTGGCATCGATTGCGTAGTCCTCGACCCGGGGCAGTCCAAGCACGGTGCTGTGGAGACTCACGAAGAGGCCAAGCGTTGTGCGGAGCTGTTTCAAAAAAACAAGGATCGCATCAATGGAGTGATCGTGGCCCTGCCGAATTTTGGCGACGAGCGCGCGATTGCCGATACCTTGCGTTTGGCGAGGCTTGCAGTACCGGTCTTGGTGCAGGCCTCCCCAGACTCCGTGGCCAAAATGCAGATCGCGTTTCGCCGCGACAGTTTTTGCGGCAAGATGTCGGCCTGTAACAACCTTCGCCAGTACGGCATCCCGTATTCGCTCACCACGCTGCACACCGTAAGCCCGGACTCGAAGTCGTTTCAGGAAGATCTGGCGCAATTCGCGGCGGTGTGCCGGATCGTCAATGGTTTTCGCGATCTGCGCCTCGGCAGCATCGGCGCGCGTCCGGCCGCATTCAATACCGTGCGCTACAGCGAAAAAATCCTGGAATCGCAGGGCATCTCGGTCGAGACCATTGACCTCTCTGAAATTATGGGCCGAATCGGCCGCCTGAAAGACGATGCCGATCCGGTCCTTGCCAAGCTGCAGGAAATCCGCCAATACGTCTCCACCAGCGGGATTCCCGAGTCCGCCCTGATCAAAATGGCCAAGCTGGGTTGCGTGATCCAGGACTGGATGAAGGCCACCGACGTGAAAGTCAGCGCGGTGCAATGCTGGACATCCATGGAAGAGTACCTGGGTGTCGTCCCCTGCACCATTATGAGCATGATGAGCAACAATCTGATCCCGAGCGCCTGTGAGGTCGATGTTTGCGGAACGCTCAGCATGTACGCTCTGGCGCTGGCTTCCGAGACCCCGAGCGCCCTGCTGGACTGGAACAACAATTACGGCGACGATCCCGACAAGGCGGTTTGTTTCCATTGCAGCAATTTGCCCAAGCACTTCTTCCAGGAGGTGCGCATGGACTTTCAGGAGATCATCGCCGGTACCGTCGGGAAGGAAAACACCTTCGGCACATGCGTGGGCCGGGTGAAGCCCGGTGCGATGAGTTTTGCCCGCTTCTCTACCGACGACACCGCCGGCACCATGCGCGGTTATGTGGGTGAAGGCGAATTCACCAACGATCCGCTGAATACTTTTGGCGGGGCGGGCGTCGTGAAGATTCCTGGTCTCCAGAATCTCCTGCACTACATCTGCGCCAACGGATTTGAGCACCATGTGGCGGCAAACTTTTCCACGGTGGCCGATGCAACCTATGAGGCGGCCAGCCGCTACTTGGGTTGGCAAATGCACCGCCATCACACGAACGGCTGCTGATTGGCGAAGCCGGGCTCAGCGACGGCTGCGCCTCGCAAGCGCAGACCGCAACCCGTGAATTAGAAGGCTGGCAAGGAACTATGACCATTGTTGCGGGAGTCGATTTCGGCACGTTGAATGTCCGCGTTTCAATCGTGGACAGCGAACGCGGCTTGCTGGCCTCAGCCGTCGCCGACTACCCGCTGCATCGCCGGCCAAACGATCCCGAATACGCGACCCAATCCCACGAAGATCACATGCGCGCCCTGGTTCAAGCCACGCGCAACGCGGTCGCTCAGGCCAAAGTCGACGGCGCGCAAGTTCAGGCCATTGCTCTCGACACCACGGGCTCCAGTGTGATTCCAGTAGGCGCGGGCATGGTCCCGCTGAATGAGTACTATCTTTGGTGCGACCACCGCGCGAAAAACGAAGCCGCTGAAATCACCGAAAAGGCGCATCGCGAGGCCCTCGAAGCGATTCAGTGGTGTGGCGGTGTGTATTCCTCGGAATGGGGATTTGCCAAGCTGCTGCATTGGCTGCGCCACAATCCCGAGAAACGCGGCCAGTTTGCGAGCGCCTTCGAGCACTGCGACATGGTCGCGGCGACCCTGTGCGGCATCACGGATCCAGCCAAGGTGAAGCGCAGCGTTTGTGCCATGGGCCACAAGTGGCTTTGGAATGCCTCTCTGGGCGGTCTCCCACCGGAAAGCTTCCTGACAAAAGTCGATCCCTTGCTGGCCGGCGTGCGCGCCAAGCTCGACGGCCAATATGCGACCTCCGATCAGATTGCGGGGCAGCTTTCTCCCCACTGGGCAGCGCAACTTGGGTTGCGCGCCGGCCTTCCGGTCCCGGTCGGCGCCTTTGACGCTCATTGGGACGCGATCGGCGCCGGAGCCAAAGAAGGCGATGTCGTCAACGTAGTTGGTACGTCGACATGCATCATCGCCTACGTGCAAAAGGCCGAGTTGATCCCCGGCGTCTGCGGCGTAGTGCAGGGCAGCGTGCACCCGCAGTACACCGGGGTCGAAGCCGGGCTGTCTGCCACCGGCGACATTTTCAGCGCAATCGCTCGCCGCGCCAATAAGACCGTTGAGGAACTCAGCCGTGGCCTGGAAAGCTACCGTGCCGGACAGACCGGGCTGCTGCGCATGACTTGGGACAACGGGGATCGGACCGTGCTGGTCAACCCGAATCTGGCGGGCATGACCCTCGGCTGGAACCTGCAGCACACCGCCCAGGATGAATTGTTTGCTGCCATCGAAGGCACAGCCTTCCATACCCGCGTAATTCTTGACCGGATGAGCGAATACGGAGCCTCAATCCACCGCGTGATCAATGGCGGCGGCGTTCCGCAGAACAATCCCGTCCTCAATCAGGTCTATGCCAACGTTCTCGGCAGGCCAGTTCTGGTTCCAAGCAGCAAAGTGACGGGCGTCGGTTCCGCGATTTTTGCCTTCATGGCCGCGGGCGCATTTCGCACGATCGAAGAGGCGCAAAAGGCAATCTGTCCAGCGCACAAGACGTTCATGCCGGAACCCGAAGCGCAACCTACCTATAACGAGCTCTACAAGCTTTATCACAGGATCTACTTCGACTTCGGTGTTCCGGAGAAAGACAGCCGCTTCGGTGACGTTCTCCCGGCCTTGATCCGGGTTCGCGACCGCAGTTCGCACGAACCCGATGAGAGCCAGCGTCGCGGCGCTCCGCAATAACGATTCCAGCAAGACCTATGAAATACCTACTCGTTGTTGCCTGTTCTCTTTTGTTGTCCCTGTTATCGTTCGCTTTACCCGAGCAATCCCAGCATGCCTTCGCTCCCGACAAAATGGGCACCGTGCTATACGGCGTTGCCTACTACTGGGAGTACATGCCCTATGAAAGGCTCGACAAAGACATCGCGATGATGCAGCAGGCAGGCATCAATGTAGTCCGCCTGGGCGAGTCGAGTTGGGGCCTCTGGGAGCCGAAGGATGGCGAGTTCGAATATGCGTGGATGGACCGCATCGTCGAACACATGCAGAAGGCCGGCATCAAGGTCATCATGGGCACGCCCACGTACTCCATCCCCGCCTGGATGTACAAACAGCATCCGGAGATCGTGATCCGGAAATCCGGCGGTCAAACCATTACCTTCGGAATCCGCCAGAACACGGACCTGCTGAATCCGACTTATCGGTTCTATTGCGAGCGCATCATCCGCAAGATCGTCGAGCACTACAAAGATAATCCCGGCGTCATCGGCTTCCAGATCGACAACGAAACCTCTTCCGCAGGCGCCGCCAATCCCGACGTGCAGACTGGCTTCGTCGAATACCTCCAGCGCAAGTTCAAGACGGTGGACGAACTCAACCGAGATTGGGGACTGAATTACTGGGGACAACGCCTGAACGACTGGACCGAGATTCCGCCCATTGACGGCATTCTCAACCCGGGCTGGAAGCTGGAGTGGGAGCGCTATTCGGAGTGGCTCACCACGGACTTTCTGGTCTGGCAGGCTGGCATCGTCAATCAGTACAAGCGCCCGGACCAGTTCGTCACCCATGACCTGGCGGGGCCGCCGCGCGAAGTGGTCAACGAACGCGACATCAGCCGCTCGCTCGACATTGTTGCTGTGAATCCGTACCACGGTACCCAGGACGACTTCGATGGCATGGGCTCCAGCATGCAGGGCGACTACACACGGTCGCTCAAGCACACCAATTACCTGGTCACCGAGACCAATGCGCAAACCATCGGCTGGAGTTCCAAGGGCCAATTTCCGCCTTACGACGGGCAGTTGCGCATGGACGTCTACACGCACATTTCATCGGGCGCGAACATGGTCGAGTATTGGCACTGGCACTCTATTCACTACGGCCAGGAAACGTACTGGAAGGGCGTTCTCTCGCACGACCTTGAGCCCAATCGCGCCTACGCCGAAGTCTCCCGGACCGCCCATGAGTTGAAGCGGATCGCGCCTGAGCTGGTGGATTTCAAGCGAAATAACAGGGTCGCCATCCTTTACAGCAATGACTCTCGCCATGGCCTCGAGTACATGAAGTTCAGCGACCGGGTCGATTATGCCTGGCTGCTGCGCCAAATCTACGGCACGCTCTATCGGGAAAACGTCGGAGTCGATTTTGTCTTTCCGGACAGCACCGATCTTGCCCAATACCAGATGATCGTTGTCCCCGCTCTCTATGTCGCAAGCGACGCGCTGCTGAATCGGTTGGTTGACTATGTCCAGGGAGGCGGGAACCTGGTGCTCACTTTTAAGAGCGGCTTTACCAATGAGTACGACACCGTGCGCTGGGAGATGGCGCCCGGTCCCTTGCGCAAGGCAGCGGGCTTTCGCTACCAGGAATTCTCGAACTTGCGATCACCGCTTCCCCTAAAAGGAGATCCCTTCCGCGTTGGAGCCGAGAACAATAAGGTCTCCGACTGGGCCGAAATGCTGATCCTTGAGGGCGCACAGCCGCTGGCCTACTACGATCATCCCTTCTTCGGAAAATATCCCGCTATTACACGCAATCGCTACGGCAAGGGTACGCTGACTTATGAGGGCACCGTGCTGTCGGACCAACTGCAGAAAAAAGTTCTCGGCCAGGTCCTGGACTTGGCCGGACTCGCCGGTCCCGACCAGCAACTGCCGACGCCCGTCCGAGTGAAGCACGGGACCAGTCCCAACGGACGGACCATTCACTACTATTTGAACTATTCAGGCGAGCCACAGGTATTCGCCTATCCGTATCGCGCTGGGGAAGACCTGCTGAGTGAGACCCAGATCGCCCCGTCCCAACAGCTGACTCTGAAGCCTTGGGATCTCATGATTATCGAGGAACGATAGCGAAGGAAGAACGTCCGGCACAGTTCGGTGCAACTTCGCGGTGCCCGATGCCGGCGCTGACCTGCCGCCGAGATGAAGTTCCCAATGTTAGCCGCTTCCTCTTCCAGCAATGGACATTTTCGGAACTCGATTTCCGGAAATTCCAGGCTGTTGCTGGCGCAGAATCCCTGACCTTTCAACCTCCGCCATGATTGCCAGGGAAGATCTGCTCGCCAATCCCTGAACAGCCCAGCAAACGAGGTCCGCGAACGTCCATTTTGACCGCAGCCCGCGATCTACTTTGTGGGGGGGGCCGGGTGAACCGGCCGGGGTCAATTTTCGGAGGCAGCCATGGGCGCCAGGCATATGCCGACTGCACAATCGAGCAGCGCGACTAATCCGCTATCCAACCCTCAACAAATGCAAGAGGTCCTCCACGCGGTGGAGCGGGAGCTGGAACAACTGCTCCAGCAGCGCGCTCAAATTACCAAACGCATCGGAACCGTGAAGCAAACTATCCTGGGACTGGCCAAGGTGTTTGGCAACGATCGGATGAGTGAAACCGCGAAACAGCTGTTGTATTGCCGGCGTGGCGTGCGATCACCAGGCTTAACCGATACTTGTCGGATGGTGCTCATCGAGGCGGACCAGCCGCTCAGCGCACGAGAGATTTGCGCGCGCATCGAGCAACAGATCTATCCCACGCTATCTCGCCACAAGGATCCCTTGGCGTCGGTTACGACCGTGCTCAATCGGCTTCTTCGGTACGGCGAGGTGTCCGCCGTGGCAGGCTCGCATGGCGGGCGGGCATTCCTATGGGCCTGCGAGAAGCGGGCCTCGTCCTACCTCCCCCAGGCCAAAGCCCAGTCTTGATTCGCCCCCCGGTCGGGATGGGCGACGACTTGCTCCGGAGATGCGCAAAGTGATCTCCGGATTCCTGACGCGCCCGCTCCATCCGCGCTGACCATGATTAAAAACCAAACCTCAGATCCTGGTTCCCGGATTCTTCCGCCTCGTCTAGGGTGTCCCGGTTCCGCTTATGTAGATCAATTGCGGGCCGCCACTCGCATCATTGCCGATGCTGATGTTGGTCCATCGTGTTCCCGTGGCTTGCGGCGTGAATGTCACGCTCAGCGCGCAAGTGGTGTTTGGTGTGAGCGTCGATTTACATGTAGTGGTCAAGGCAAAGTCGGCTAGATTACCACCGCTTAAAGCGATAGAAGAGAGCGCGATGTTGGCCGTCCCGCCACCCTGGTTGTGGAGGTAAAGCTTCTTGACCGAGCTGGGCGTGTTCACCGTCTGATTCGGAAACGTGGAAGATGTCACCGATGCCACCAGGCAACTTCGTGGTTTCAGGATAAGTGGACTGCGAGGAGTCTGGGTGAAGTCAAAACTATCCGCCGTTGTATCGTCGGCCGCGGCATCGCGGCCTGTCAGGGAAGCGAGCCCGAAACGGTTCTCGATAAACTTCAACACCGATGAGAACTCGTACTGCTTGTGCGACACAACACCGGCCTTCGCGTAGGGAGAGATGATCATCAGGGGCACCCGTTCGCCCAGGCCATACGCATCGGCAGTCGGCGGCGGCACGTGGTCATAGAACCCGCCAAAGTCATCCCACACCAGGAAGATCGCGGTCGTGGGCCAGTCCGGGCCCTCCATGATCGCGTTGATCTGGTTAACCGTCCAGTTTTCCCCAATGCAGGTGCTGGTTGGCGGGTGCTCACTGCCCGGGCCAGTTACCAGCCAACTTACTTGCGGGAGTTGTCCGCTCACTGCGTCGTTGATGAAGTTCGTATTACCGACGACGTGGTCAGTCCACAGCGACGTGTTTCGAATGTGGTTGATCGCATTGAATACGGAATACTGGTAGCCGAAGACTCCTTGCGGCGGCGCATAAAACTTCCACGTGATCCCTGCCGATTCCAGTTCATCGGCAATCGTGGTGAAGTCAAAGCAGGGGAATTTGTTGCTCTGGCCTCCATTGCTGTTCATCACGGTAACCCGCACCTGGGATTGAGCGTCGCATCCCCAGTTGATCCAACTGAGCGTGCTCGTATTGTAGAACTTGGGATTACTGATCACTCCGCCGGATTGCGCCGCAACGATATAAAGATGGTTCGGAAACGTTGGACCTTCCAGTGACGAGAACATATTGTCCGCCAGCACGAAGTTATTCGCATAGGTCCAGTAATTCGGGATATCCGTTGGTCCAAGTTGCGTGTAGGAAAGATAGTCTCCGTTAAGCGTCCCGCCCGGGATGAGGTCAAACTGGTTCATCTTTCCGCCGTTGATGGCAGTGACGGCGCTTTTCCAGCCATGGTCGATGTCGCGTGTGGTCTGATCGGGCGTGTGCCCCAGCGGAATTGTTTGGCCAGTTGAGATCTGGCCGACCGTCGCGCCATTGGCTCCGGGAAACTGACCGAAGTATTCATCGAACGAACGATTCTCTTTCACGATGAATACGATGTGCTCGATGGCGGTGATCCCGGCCGGCATCCCCACTCCCGACAAGCTGATGACTTGTGGGCTCGGTGACGCGTCATCCGTGATTTTGATTGACCCGGTGAACGGCCCCGCCTTGGTCGGAGCGAATGTAATTTGGATGGTGCAACTCGCCCCCGCGACAAGCCCCGACCGGCAATTGTTTTTCTGCCAGAATGGCAAGGTGGCTGCGATGCGGCTGATGGTTAGGTCTGTTGTCCCAGGGTTGCTGAGAGTTACAAACTGGGTAGCGCTGGTTGTGCCAACCGTCTGCTCGGAAAATGTAAGCGAAGCGGGATTGAGGTTCGCGACCTGAGCGAACAGGCTGCCGCTCAGAAACACCAACGCCAACAGAGCCCCTGCGGTTTTCATAGTCGTAGGCCTTCGGTGGGTTTAGAACTACCGGCAGTATCTTGCAGGGGAGGCGAGGCAAAGAAGGCAGCCGGCCGAGTCTTGGATGCTAGCCAAGATGCGCGATCCTGCACAAGAGTCGTTAGTCTCTGGGAAAGCCTCAAAAAGGCGGCCTCCCTTTGCAAGATCTTGCACACTCCCGATGTGGCCGCCCAACGGTCATCGCAGCTCAGCTGACACTTGCGCGCCTTCCAAGGCCAGCTTACGATTCGAGAAATTTGTTTGGTGAAATCCTTTTGGCACTGAGTGCAATGAGCATCCCCTCGAACCCCTCGTTTCGGTTCGGACGTGGCCCGGTCGTAAGGCTCTCCGCCGTTTTACTCGTAGTCCTGTTGACCGCCTCCGGCATAGGTCAGACGTCGAAGAAGCAGAATCCTACGAATACCCCGACCGAGTCGTGCGTGTACGGCTCGCGTTTCTTCCGGCTGCATAGCTACCAGGTACACGGCATCTCTTGCCAGCAATGTGTGGCGGCAGGGAAGTGGGCTGACGTGGGTGGGCAATACTGCGCTGCGGCAAAGCCGCAAAGGCAGGTGGGTCAAACCGCGAAACCCAAGGGCCATCTTTGCAACAAGGAAAGCTTGTCGTACTCGGTCGGAGCAGTCTATTACGACGGTGCCGATGACTGCTCGCGGTGCACCAACCGCGCCTCGCCCAACGACTGGGATGCTCTCGACAAGCAGTACTTCTGCGAGAACGTGAACCCGGCGGGAGATGCTTCAGAGCTTCGCCGTGGGCCGACGCGGGAAGATCAGCACATTTTCCCCGGCGACCTTCCGTGATCGGGGATGCCTAAGGACGCGCCGGCAATCTACCGGATGATCGAGCCAGGATTACACTTCCCGCGATGCCCGCCGCCAGAGAGGCTGCCAGCGTTCCAATTTTTGAAAGATCCAGCAGAGGGCTGCTTCCGAATGCCAGCGTTGCGATGAACAATGACATCGTGAACCCAATGCCGCAAAGGCACGCCGCTCCAAATAGCTGACTCCAGCCTACGTCGAGTGGCCTCGAGGCGAGTCCGCTCTTGGCGGCGAGCCACGCCAGTAACGTGATCCCAACCGGCTTGCCGACAATCAATCCAAGCATAACTCCCAGGCTCACGGAACTACCCAGGGCCGCTCCCACATTTCCCAGCACATGAACCCCGGCATTGGCCAACGCGAACAACGGCATGATAAGGAATGAGACCCAGGGCTGGAGCGAGTGCTCGATGCGAAACAGCGGGGTCTGGAGCATCTGGCTCTGGCATTCCAGTTGATACGCCGCGCCTTCCGATTGATGCCCATCTCCATTTTGCTCCTCGGCACGGTTCTCAATTCCCTCGAGGAGGTCGCGGCTTCGGCGGAGAAACTCAGGCGTGTCGATGTGCGTCTCAGTTGGAATGGTAAAGGCCAGAACGATTCCGGCAATTGTGGCGTGCACACCTGATTTCAGAGTTGCCAGCCAGACAAACACGCCGATCAGGGCATAGACAAACGGTCGGCGAACGCCGATCCGGTTCGCAAGGTAGGAGATAGCGATGCCTGCCAGCCCCGCCACCAGGCTGCTCAGCGAGATTTCCGAGGTATAGAAAACCGCAATCACGAGCACGCCAACGATGTCGTCGACAATCGCGAGAGCAGTCACAAAAATCTTTAGCGCCACCGGCACGCGATCGCCGAGCAGCGCGAGCACGCCGAGTGCAAAGGCGATGTCGGTGGCCATCGGAATCGCCCATCCGTTAAGCGCTTCCGAGTGGCGATTGAAGGCAAAATAGATCAGCGCGGGCACCACTACGCCACCCAGCGCAGCCGCAAACGGGAATGCCGCTCGCTTCAGCGACGAGAGTTCGCCGCTGAGCATCTCCCGCTTGATCTCCAGCCCCACCAGGAAAAAGAAAATGCACATCAGGCCATCGTTGATCCAGTGGTGAAGGTCTTGAGCCAGGACATACTTTCCATATCCGACACTGGCCGGCGTATGCCACAGGGCGTGATACGACGCCTCCCAGGGCGAGTTAGCCCAAACCAGAGCGGCAACCGTTGCCGCAAGCAGGAAAATCCCGCCTGCCGCTTCGAGCCGGGCGAAGCGTAAGAAGGGCTCCAGTAGGGAGTCGATCGGCTTGCTCTTCGTCGTTTGAGCCATGCTGCCTCTCCCCGACTCTGGGCAGAGTCGTGAGGCCTTCGCTACGGGCGCGCCGGAGACGGTCGGTGTCTCTGTGCCCGGACGGATGCCGCCAGCGGAGGTGTGCACACGTTGCTTCCGCTTTTCACTACAGTGGACACGTTGAAGAAAGCGTTCGGTGTTGTGATGCTTCCCGAAGCGCCGGGGCCGATCAGGAGCCCGGCACACGCGCTATTAATCGTGTTATTCGTAACTTTGTTTCCCGTCGCGCTTCCCGTGCAACTGTCGTCAATGTGAACGCCGGCCTCGTCGGAGCCAAAGATCGAATTGCTCTGCGCGAGATTGGCGTTACTGCACAGTTCGATTCCATCGTAGAGGTTGGTAGTCGAGACCTTGTTCCCGGTCACGGTATTACTGTCTGCCGAGGGTGAGGAGGGATCCGTCGCAATTCCGATCCCGAATTGCGTGTTGTTCACAGTGTTTCCCGTAACCGCGATGGATTGCGAGCCGTAGACAAGAATTCCCGCTGCCGCATTCCCGGTATCGCCGAACACATCGGGCGCCCACACGTCGTTGCCGGTCACGTTGTTTTGAATCGCACCCGCCGCTCCAAAGCCGATCTGAATGGAATTCTCGGCTGCTCCGGTGGTCGGCCCCTGGCCGATTACCGTGTTCCCGCTGATCGTCGCTGTGGATCCAATCTCATCCACCGTAATGCCATTCTTCTGATAATTCTGCACATAGTTGTTGGAGATCGTGACGTTCGACGTGCCGCCGCCGCTTTGGACGAAGATTCCCATCCCACTCTGGCAACCGCGCATATCAACCGGGCTCGATGCGAGTACTTGGTTCTTCACTGACGTGTGCGCCACGGTGCCCGAAGCGTTCTGATAGAGAATGCCCATTAGCACCGGAGTGCAGTTGTTAATGCCATTGTTACTGCCATCCAGGGCAAGGTTGGTGATCGTAACTGCACTGGCGGGCGCTTCCACGAGCACCTGGGCCGCAATCGGGTTTCCGCTCGAAAGGCTGGTTGCATTCGCTGCCATGCCTCCCGCTGGAGATACGATCACCGCCGCGTTGGACGTGCTGTCGCTTACTCCTTTTAACGTCAGGTTCTTCTGAATGACAACCTGTTCCCCGTATGTTCCCGGGCACACCTGGACCGTGCCGCCTGATGTAGATGCGTTGACGGCTGCCTGGATAGTCGAAAACGACTGCAGGGAGGGCCGGCAGGTCCCGACAGCTACGTTCTGCGCTGCAGTCGCGCCAGCGGCGGCTAGTGTGAACAATGCGCTCAAGAGAATCGTTCTGAACATGCAGGTACTCCTCCGAAAGCTTGGGCTGCGGACCCATGACCGCGCGGGGGAAGGGGTTGTAGGTCGGAACGCTGGGGTCGAGTCTACCAGAGAAATGCATGCCGGACCGCCCCTGGGTTACCATCTTGATGCGAAAGTTCGACGCGCTGCCCGGCTCGAATGCCGGAGTTGGCAGGGGATCCGACCAGAAACGATTCGATAGCTGACCCGGCGCTTGGTCCTACAATAACGGCCATGAATCGTCCGCTCTTGCTCGGGCACCGTGGCGCTCGCGCCAGTCGTGCTTTCCCGGAAAACACGTTCCCGTCGTTTGACTTGGCGTTGCAGCACGGCTGTGACGGATTCGAGTTTGATGTCCGGCGCACCGCCGATGGTCAAGCGGTCATCTGCCATGATCCGGTTTGGCACAGCCCTTCCGCGCAGCACGGGCATCGCAACGGAATCTCTATTTCGTCCGCGCAGCGAAAGGAAATGAGCGGCCTGCCGGGCCTTTCCGAGGTCCTGAGTCGATATCGATCTTCAGCATTCCTCGATGTGGAGCTGAAGGTCACCAACCTCGCACAATCTCTGATATTCGCCCTGCAGTCCTCCCGGCCCGGTCCTGGGATCGTCGTAACCTCCTTTCTCCCGGAGGCTGTGCGCGAAGTTCACCGCGCCGATGCCAAGCTGCCGCTGGGCCTGATCTGCCAGACTCCTGCGCAATTCGAGGCTTGGCGTGAGCTGCCCGTGGACTACGTGATGGCACATCACGCGCTAGTGACGCGGGAGTCGGTGGCGACGTTGAAGTCGATGGGCAAGCAGGTGGTGGTGTGGACCGTCAATCACCCCGATGCCATGCGTCGTTTTGCTGACTGGGGAGTCAGCGGCATCATTTCCGATGAAACCGAGTTGCTGGTGAAAACCCTGGGAAAAAGAGATTCCGCTTAGAGAATCTCCGAGCAAGTCCATCGGCGCCTCTAGTGTAGGGCGCACCCGGAGAGACGCGGCGTGCCGCGTCTGAGACGGTGCAGGCCCGTCTCTACCCAAGTTGGGTTAGTCGGCCGCGGCGTCAAGCTTCATCCCGGTTCGCGGCCGCCGCAGGAAGGATGCCCTCTCCATCTCAAACGCTTCCAGGTTGGCTCCGGTCGTTTCGTCGTTCCAACCCATGACTGCACTCAGCCGCAAAGCCGCCTCTCGCGAGCAGGACTCCGACCAACAGGGACCGAGCGCCACCGGTACCCTGCGCAGCAGGACGTCGCCCAGCGTCATCGCCTGTTCATTCGCATAGGCGTGCACCGCTTCTGCCACAATATGTTGAGAGTGCGGACAGAGCGCAGCCCGCATTTCAACTCCGGTTCGTGCAATTCGTGCAATCTCTCGCGCTCGCGGTCCGTGCCATTCCACGATCGCATGAGCTGAATCTTCGCTGATCCCAATGGCCTCCGCCAGTTCACCGGCCCAGCGGTCAACCAGGGGTAGGATCGCATCTCCATCTATCGCCGCTGGCATTTTTGCGGAGCTAACGCGTATTCCCAGTTTGGCAGCGCACTCTTCCGCAGCGGCTGAAGCCGTAGCCAGCGAGCCACCTACCACCGAAAGCATGCGCGCCAGCCCATCGTCGGCATGATCGTGAATTGCATAGCGCCAGCTCAGTTTTGAGGGCTCGGTATTCGGCTCGTAAGGGTGCGCTCGGATCCCGGTAAAGGCATGACGGATCTCGTTCTGCGAAAGGCGGGACTTGGGGAAGAGCCGAACCAGCGATTGCATCAAATACTCGATTTCATCGAGCGCCGCCACCGTTTTGCCGGGATCGGAGTTGTCCGCGATTTCCGTAGCTCCCACCAGGATCTGGTCGTTCCAGGGCAAAACGTGCAACGGCCTGCCATCGACTGCCTCGCAGTAAACGCCGGTATCGGGCGCGCCCGGAAAGCGTGCCACCACGATGTGCGAACCGCGCACGCCACTGATCATCGGTCTTCGAAGCTTGATGGAGGAGCGCTGGCAGAGCCGATCGGCCCAAGGCCCGGTGGCGTTAATAATGCAGGTAGCCTCAATCTTGTCTTCGCGATTGCTGTGCCAATCGCGCAAGGCGAGGCCGCGGGCTCGTCCGTGCGCCAGATCGATGCCCAGGACCTGCGTGTGATTCCGCAGCACCGCTCCCGCCCGCATCGCCTCAGTGGCCCACTCTGCCACCAGCCGCTCCGGAAACTCGCACTGCGCATCCTCATACTCGAACAGCGACCAGCGCCGGCCGGCATCCAGCGCCCTCTCCAGCTTCTTCCGCTGCATCTCGAAGCCGGACACGTCAATACGGCTTCCCGCCATCCGCCGGTACAACCACAATCCCGCACGAACCGACATGGTGCTGCGCGCCCCGCCTTCCGGCAGGGCCATCAGAAAATGCGACGGCCGCATGGCGTGCGGCCTTTCCCGCACCAGCCGGTCTCTCTGCCGAAGCATTTCTCGGGCATGGGCAATATCGTTCCGTTCCAGCACCCGCAGCGCGCTGACCAACCGCGTAGTTCGACTGGTGGTTCCCGAGCCGAAATCGTTCTGTTCCACCAGGAGCGTGCGCTTGCCGGCTCGGGCGCATTCGCGGGCGATCGCCATGCCCATGATGCCGCCGCCGATGACCGCCACTTGGAAGTGTTGGCCCGCTATCGGCTGTCGATTGTTGGTAGGAATATCCATTCGGGGACTCGACACAGTCCCCTGCGCTTGGGGACAATGCGCCAGATAAAGTGTTACCTGTGGGCCACCTTGCCGAGTAGATCACCATGGTTCAGTGGACGACGGGAGTCCCTGCCGGTCCTTCGGTTCCCCGCCGGTCACTTTCCCGCGGATGCCAAAGGTAATCGGCGACCCCGCATTTGTTCAGCTAACTAGTGATTCTGGAGGGGACGGTTAATGATTCGTGTTTGCGGGTTGGCATTGCACTCATTTAGATTGGTGGGCGATGTCAGTTACCACAGGGCAACGGTTTGAGCGCGCCGTCGGCATCATGCGCCGCTTGCGCGAACCCGGCGGGTGCCCTTGGGACCGCGAACAAACCTTCGACTCCATCAAGCCCTACACCCTCGAAGAAACCTACGAGGTGCTCGAGGCCATCGACAATCGGGACTGGAAAGAACTCAGCGGGGAACTCGGCGATCTGCTGCTGCAGGTCCTCTTCTACTCCCAAATGGCGAGCGAGGATGGCACCTTTTCGATTGACGATGTGCTCGACCATCTTTCCACCAAGCTCGTTCGCCGCCACCCTCATGTGTTCGGCGACGTGCAGGCCGAAACCAGCTCCGAGGTACTCAGGAACTGGGAGGCGATTAAGGCCGAAGAAAAGAAAAAGCGCCTGGCTGAGAGTGGCGAAGACCAGAACGGCCAGAAGCCGGCTGCCGAATCGGTGCTTTCGGGCGTGTCCTCGGCTGTCCCAGCTCTTCTCGAGGCCCACAAACTCAGTGCCCGAGCCGCCCATGTCGGTTTTGACTGGCCCAACATCGAAGGCTTGTTCGAGAAGCTGCAGGAAGAAACGCAGGAACTCCGGGCTCACCTGGAGGACTTTCCGGCTCCCGGTCCTCGGCCTCAGGCCAGGGGTATCGCTGGATCGGGCCGCCAGGTCATTCCCGAGGAGCTTCGAAAGCGGCTGGAAGAAGAGGTCGGTGATCTATTCTTCGTTCTGGTGAATATTGCGCGCTATCTTTCCCTCGATTCTGAGTCAGCATTGAAACAGACCAACCGGAAATTCCGGCGCCGCTTTCAGCAGGTGGAGGACCAGTTGCGTGCCTCCGGCCGCAGCGCCGAACAGGCTTCCCTGGAAGAGCTCGAATCCCTATGGCAAAAGGCCAAGCAGCAGGAAAAGAAGAACTCGTAAAGTCCGATTCTGTCTCGATTCGCATGTGCCATGACCTTGATGACATGCGCGCAGCGGTCGCGTTGCAAAAAGACGTGTGGAATTTTTCCGACGTCGACCTGATCCCCTTGCGCTTGTTCGTTGTCGCAGAAAAGGTGGGTGGTCAGGTGATTGGCGCCTTCGACGGCGACCGCATGGTTGGTTTTGCCCTGTCGGTACCCGGAGTCCGGGGCGGCCACCCCTACCTGCATTCGCACATGCTGGGTGTTCACAAGGATTACCGCAACGGCGGCCTGGGCCGAAGAATCAAGCTCTTTCAGCGCCAGGAAGCCCTCGACCGCAACTTCGAACTGATCGAGTGGACCTTCGATCCCCTGGAAATCAAGAATGCCTGGCTGAACATCGAGAAGCTGGGTGCGATTGCCCGGCGTTACACGATCAACCAGTACGGCATCACTTCCTCGCCGCTGCAAGGCGGCTTGCCCACTGATCGGCTGATTGCCGAGTGGTGGCTGAAGTCAAAGCGGGTCGAAACTCTGCTCCAGACCGGCACCGTGCCGGACGCAGAAAGCACGCTGCGGATCTCGGTCCCCGCAAGCATTTACGAGTGGAAGGCGTCGCCCGATACCCGGGCGCGCGCCAAGAATGTGCAGGATACCAACCGGGGGCAGTTCCTCAACGCGTTCGGCAACGGGTTGGCCGCCGTCCGCTACCAGCGGGATGACCAGGGGAACGGTCAATTCTTGCTGGCAAAATGGGATGAGCCCTGGTCTTACGCGAGCAAATCATGACTCTTGATTCGAAAGCTGGCACCATTCCCCAGACACCGGAAGCCCCGGCATTCAGCGCCCGCCGGAGCGACACCCCCATGAAAATCGAAGCCATCACCCTGCGCGAGATTCAAATGCCGCTCGTCCACTTCTTCGAGACGAGCTTTGGTCGCACCTACAGCCGGCGCATTTTGCTCGTGACGGTTCACTGCGACGGCCTCACCGGTTGGGCGGAGTGCGTTGCCGGGGAGGATCCGTTCTACAGCAGCGAATGGATTGAAAGCGCCTGGATGGCGACCAAGCACTACCTGGCTTCCATGCTCCTGGGACGTTCTCTCCAGCAAGGTCGGGAAGCTCCCGCCTTGATGGCGAGGGTGCGCGGACACCGTATGGCTAAGGCCGCGCTGGAAAACGCCCTCTGGGATGCGGAGGCCTCTGCCCGCCAACTGCCCCTGTGGAAGCTGCTGGGCGGTTCGCGCAAGGAAGTCGCCTGCGGCGTCTCGATTGGCATTCAGGATTCGCCCGAGCAGTTGCTGCAGAAAATTCAGACTGAACTCGATGCCGGCTATCGGCGCATCAAGCTGAAGGTCAAGCCCGGCTGGGATCTCCACATCCTCGAGAAAGTGCGCTCCCGCTGGCCTGACATCCTGCTGAGCGTCGACGCGAACTCCGCCTACACGCTCGACGAATTCGAGCACCTGCGCAAGTTCGATCAATTCAATCTGCTGATGATCGAGCAGCCCCTGTGGAACGACGATATCTACTACCATGCCCGTCTCCAGAAGGAATTGCGGACCGCCATCTGCCTGGACGAGTCGATCGAAAATTCCCGCGATGCCGCCTGCGCGGTGGAGAGTGGCGCTTGCCGCATCGTCAATATCAAGGTTGGCCGGGTTGGAGGCTTTACCGAAGCCAAAAAGGTCCACGACGTATGCGTAAAGAATAACGTTCCCGTCTGGTGCGGCGGCATGCTCGAATCCGGCATCGGCCGCGCCCATAACGTTGCCCTGTCTACTTTGGAAGATTTTAAGCTTCCCGGCGACGTCTCCGCTTCCCGTCGCTACTGGAAGGAAGACATCATCGAGCCCGAAGTCGAAGTCTCAGCACAGGGCTTTATTGCGGTGAAAGACGAGCCCGGCACCGGCTACCGCATCCGCGAAGATTTAATTGAGAAACTAACGGTGCGGAAGGAAACTCTCCGGCCGGGACAGAAGTAGAATCAGCAATCAGCGATCCGGCTTGATCGGCGGCACAGGACTCTCCTCCGCTGCCTCCGCGGTTGCTTTCGCGTCATGATGCGTGAGGAATGCATTTTCTTGCTTCTTGAGCAGCGCTACGCCCTGGGCGAAGGTGAGCCCCGAGGGCACGCGGCGGTAATCGCTGAGCACCTCGTCGGACTCGATATCGAGCTTCTTGAAGAACAGGATTCGCCCGGTAAACGAGAGCTTCATCCGGCTTGCGTCCCAGCTGCCGTCGCCTAAATCGGCTTGTTCGACCAGGAATTGGCCGCCCTTATCGAGATGGCCGAGAATCCCCCACCCAAATCCAACCTCTTTCGTAAGCTTGCCATCGATCTGCGCAAGCCGGTATTGGCTGGCGTCGATCAACATCACGCCCTGCATGCCCACCAGCACCTGCTCGACGTGGGTGGGAGGGTTGTATTTAGGGTTGGGCGAAAATCTTAGGCGCACCAATTCGTCGCCCGGCTTACCAATGCCCACCCGCCCGGTCTCGGTGCCGTCGTATTGGAACAGGAACGCGTCCGGCATGGCCCCCACGATTCGGCTCACGCGGTCCGCATCCGCTTTCTCCTGGGCTTGCTTCTTTTTCAATTCCTCGGGATTGTGAATGAGGTTATCGAGTCGGGCCTCTTCTTGCTGGCGTTCGTCCGCCGTGAGTGGCTTGCCGTCATTTTCCAGGGTAATTCCGGCCATGGCGTCTTTGGTCTCGCAGTACAGCCGCACCTGCGTCCCGCGCCCGGTCTTCTTGTGCGACAGGAACATGTGAGCCACAGAACTTTCCCGCGAGCCCTTGAGTTCGTTCTGCACCGTCCGCCGGACGAGTTCCTTGGGCGAGAGCGACGGTTCTTTGCCAAAGCCACGATGGCTGGCGACCAGCAATGCCGCCGCTACCATGCTGGTTCGAAACAGGCTGCGCCGACCCGCTAAGCAAGCCATATTCAAATGCCGGTAGTCTAACTCGGCTTCACCGGCCCGGAAAGCGCTCATCCATTAGAGTCCCCTTTCCTCCCTCGCTGTTGTACCGGAGGTGTACTGCCACTTAGACAGCCCCGACCCCGTCCCAACGTTCATTTTCAAGACAATGGTTTTGCGCAGAATAGTTTAGAATCAGGAATCCTGTAGATCTCCATTTGACTGACCGGATACGTTTCCGGGAGCGAAGCAGGGATGCCCGAGCAATACCGGGGCTTTGCGGCCACCGGCGAGACCCAAGGAGACGGCACTCATGGATCTTCCCAAGTCGGGGGAATTCGCGCACATCGGCAAGTCGGTACTCATCAAGGGCGAGCTTTCCGGTAGCGAAGACCTTTATCTGGATGGCCAGGTGGAGGGCAACATCCTCCTCAAAGGCAACAACCTCACCATCGGCCCCAACGGCCAGGTGAAGGCGAACGTCGACGCCAAAGGGGTCACCGTCCAGGGCAAGCTGGAAGGCAATTGCCAGGCCAGCGATCGGGTCGACCTCCGCAAGTCTGCCGTGGTCATGGGTGACATCACCACCAAGCGGATTGCGATTGAGGAAGGCGCTTACCTCCGGGGCAAGGTGGATATTACCCGCGACGGAGGCGGAAAGTAGTCGCGCGCAAGGGATTGGAAGCTCGACCGCAGCGCTCGGCCGGGATCTCCCGCGCGCTAGACTGAGCAGTAGCGGTAGACAGCGCCAGAAGTTGGCTACGGCGTTTATTCATCGGAACTCATGAAACTGTTTCGCGGCTCATCGTCCGAGCGGGAGGCCAGTTCGAAGCCCGCTCATTCCCAGAGGTTGGTTCGTCGCTCGAGCGGATTGGGGGAGCTTGCCCGTACCTGGAGCTCGCAAGAGGCCCTCTGCATCCTCGACCTGGGCGCCACCTCCGCTTCCAACATTCGCTACTTCACCGAGCGCAGCCACCGCATTTACAGCGAAGATCTATTGAGCGCCTCCACCGACCCGGCTCTGATGTCCAAGGACGAACAGGGCAATACCGTGCTCGACAGCCGGCTGTTCCTCGAGGAAAACTTGCTTTACCCGGCGGCGCACTTCGACGTGGTTTTGTGCTGGAACCTGCCCGATTACCTGGACGAGAGCCTGGTGAAACCGGTGGTCGGGCGACTCTGGTCCGTGCTCAAGCCGGGGGGCATGCTCTTAGCCTTCTTTCACACCAAGGACGCCGGTCCCGACGCGCCTTGCTACCGCTACCACATTACCGGGCCCGACGCCCTGGAGATGCAGCCGGTGGTTCCGCAGCGCGAGCTCCGGCGCGGACCGACCGGGGCCGTGCACCGGGCCATTGGCGGCGGATTCCGCCTGCAGCGCGTCTTTAACAACCGGCACGTGGAAAACCTGTTCCGCGATTTCACTTCCATCAAGTTCTTCCTCAGCCGCGACAATATCCGCGAAGTTCTGGTAGTCCGCTAGGCTTTCGGCAAGCCCCGTTAAGGAAATATAGTGGTCCGCGCGTGTCCGTAGAGACGCGGCTTGCCGCGTCTGAGACGGGCCAAGCCCCTTCTCACCCAGGTCGACCGCTCGTATCCGGCTCCCCCAATCCCAAAACTTTAGCGCGTGCTCCGCACCAGGTAGTTGGCCAGTGAAGGAACTTGCTCGAGCACGTGTGCGATGGGACCGCGCACGACCCTCGGGAGCCGGAACAGCCGGCGCAGGCGGGCGGAATTCCGGAACACCGGCAACAGCGTTCGCCGGTACGTTTCGGCATAACGGGCCTCGGCCGCTTCGCGACTGACCTCTCCCCGTAAGAAGCTGACGATGTGCTGGGCGGCCGCCGCGCCGCTGCGCAGCGCCAGTGAAATCCCGTCCCCCACAAACGGGTCCACAAAACCCGCCGCGTCTCCTGCCTGGAACGCCCCTTCGCGCATCGGTTGAGGCTCGCGAAAGATCAGTGGCGAAGTACTTACCGGCTCCATGAGCGGCTGCCAATGACTCCTCCGCGCCAGCAGGGCGGGATGCTTCGCAAATACCTCCGGCAAACTGCTCGCGACATCCGCCCGAACCATGGCGCAGACATTCACCCGCGACGAGCCCGCCGCCTCGTCTTCAGCGAACAGCCACGCGGGTTGCACTCCACAGTACCCGCCCTCGAAGAAGTACAGGTCGACAGACGGCGCCGGCTGCTCCTCGCCAAAGTGCGCCTTTACCCCCAGCCACTTGTTGCCCTCTGCGTCAAACGGTTCTCCACCACGACTCAGATTCGACCAGCGACCGGTTGCGTTGAGAACCGTCAACCCCTCAAAGGGGCCGCTGCTTGTGGACACTCGAAATGGTCCGCGACCTTCAATGGCCCGCACCCAGGTTTGCAGACGCGCATCCACCCCGGCCTGCAGGGCGGCTTGCCAGAGTGCGTGGTCGAGATCGAATCGGCTGATGCTAACCGCAGCCGGATCGATGGAAGTGCGAATGACGTGCCCATCCACAAAGAGGCGCCCGTGCCCGATTCGTGGGGCTTTCCCCAATAGCCCGTCAGTCGCTTCTGGCAGAAGGCTCTCCAGGAGAGCAAGCGATTCCGCTGAGACAAACTCGCCGCACACCTTCTGCCGCGGAAACTGCCCGCGTTCCAGAAGCAGCACTTTAGAGCCGTGTCGCGCGGCCGTAATTGCTGCTGCCGCACCTGCAGGTCCGCCGCCAACGACGATCAGGTCATACGCGCCCGGGCTGCCGCTCAGTGCTTCCATACAATCACGCCCATGCGAAACAGGTAACAGCGATGGATTTCCACTCGCGCCGCTCCGACGGCCTGCAAATTCGCTCGCATCTCCGCTGTCGTATAAGCCTGCCGCACCGAGGCCGGCGCGTCGTGCCGCGTCAGACGGCTCGTGTACAGGGGAAACCCGGCATACACCGCGGCCAGGTGTAACGGATGCCGGATCAGATCGTTGATGAGCACGCCGCGGCGCGATACCCTCAGCTGCTCCGCGACCGAACGCGTCACGTCACCAGGCGCCAGGTGATGCAGGAATAACGTGCTGCACACCAGATCGAAGCCGTCGTCCGGGAAGGGAAGTGCAAGCGCATCTCCCGCCACCCTGCGCCTCTCTCGCGCAGGCTGCAAATGGGTGGCGGACCGATCCAGCAGGGTCGTCTCCAGCTGAATCCCCAATGGAACCAGTGTCCGAGCGGCTTCAAGCGGGGTGTCCCCGGTGCCCGCCGCAACTTCCAGCATTGTGAATTGCTTTTGACCGGTGCGCCGCGCCACCGCGAGAACCAGGTCATGCGTGGTCGTGATTCCACCAAACCAACGGTTGATTCGCCGCAGGTCCTTCAGGGATGCGCTTACCTCGGCGCCGCTGCCATCGTCGCTGTCCAGCAGTTCGACGGTGGGCACTCGTTGCATGAGAGCTAAGAATCGATTCTCGCGGCAAAGGATGTCAGACTTGCGTGGCAGGGACGACCTGCCAGTGAGTGCGGCCGGTACTTAGACTTCCGCCAGTTCTTCTTCCAGCAGTTGTTTGTTGTACAGGTCGGCGTAGTACCCGTTGCGCGCCAGCAATTCCTCGTGGGTCCCCATCTCGACACTGCGTCCGCCATGGAGCACGGCAATGCTATCTGCGTTCTGCACGGTCGAGACCCGGTGCGAGATGAAAATCGTGGTACGTCCCCGCATGATGGTGCGCAGATGGTTCAAAATACGATCTTCGGTGCTGGTATCAACGCTCGACAGAGCGTCGTCAAGGATCAGGATCCGGGGGTTGCGAATGATGGCGCGCGCAATGGCGGTCCGCTGCTTTTGCCCGCCGGAAAGCGCAATCCCCCGCTCCCCCACCACGGTCTTAAACTTTTCCGGGAAGCCCTCGATATCGACCGCGATGTTTGCGGCATCGGCCGCATCAAATACCTCCGTGTCGCTCGCATCCGCCCGGCCGAAAGCAACATTCTCCCGAATCGTGTCGCTGAACAGGAACGTCTCCTGTGGAACAAACCCGATGAACTGGCGCAACCCCTCGATGGGGAATTCGCGGATCGGCCGGCCGTCAATCAGCACGCTGCCAGGTTCCGCGTCGTACACCCGCGGGATCAGGTTGATCAGCGTCGTCTTCCCCGAGCCGGTCGGTCCCACGATTGCCAGGCTCGTTCCTGCCGGTATGTGCAGATTGATATCACGCAACACCGGCGTGCCGTCGTACGCGAAATTAAGTCCTCGAAATTCGATATCTCCGCGAATCGGTTCCCCCGAGAAGTGCGCTGCCGCCGGCGAGTCAGCGATTTCCGGGCTCTCAGTCATCAGTTCATGAATGCGTCCCAGCGATGCGGTCCCGCGTTGAAACAGGTTGATCACATATCCCAGGGCAATCACCGGCCAGGTCAGTTGCGTGATGTAGGTGAGGAACGCCACAAATTCTCCCACTTTCATGCGCCCGGCGATCACCTCGCGCCCGCCCAGCCACAACACCAGCACCACCGCGATCCCCAGCATCAGTTCCAGCGTCGGCCACAGCATGCCCATCAGCCGGACTAATCGCAGGCTGCGCCGGATGTATTCCTGGTTGGCATTCTCGAAGGCCTGGATCTCCGCCTCTTCCTGCACATACGCCCGAATCACGCGCGCTCCCGAGAAGTTTTCCTGCGCCCGCGCCGAGATGTCGGAAAACATCGCCTGGATTCGCTCGAAGCGGTCATGAATTTGCCGGCCGAAATACTGAATCACAATGCTGGCCACCGGCAAGGGCAGGAAGGCATAGAGCGTCAGCTTGGGGCTGAGGCGAAACATGAACCCGAGCGCCATGATGGTGAACACGATCGTGTTCGCCGAATACATGATCGCCGGCCCCAGCAGGCTCCGCACGGCGTTCAGATCGTTAGTCGCCCGCGCCATGATGTCGCCGGTCCGCGTGCGCTGGTAAAACCGGTGCGAAAGCAATTCCAGGTGGCTGAACAGGTCGTTGCGCAGGTCGAACTCGATGTCCCGCGAGACGCCAATCACGATCCACCGCGTCAGAAACTGGAAAACACCCTTTGCCAGCACCAAGGCAATGATCATGAGGGCGTAGGTGCCCAGCTTTTGGCGGGTGATGCCCGTATGCAGATCGTCAATCGCGCGTTGCAGAATTTGCGGAAATAACACCCACAGGCCATTCAAAAGCAGTACGCACACCGCTCCCCGGAAATAATCGCGGCGGTACTTCTTCAGGTAGGGCAGCAGGGGCCGCAGGCTCTTGGGAAACATGGGTAACCCAGTAGATGCGATTGTAGCAGTCTGGGGTGCAAAGGCCGATGATTCGCGGGTGGCAGGGAGGCGCCCCCGGTTGGAGCCGGTTGCCGGGCGACGGAGAATTTCCGAATTCTGCTGAAATCCGTTTCATCCGTGGCCTGAGATTTCCATTACATCGGTAATCTTGCCCGTCCTCGGCCCCTGACATAACTTCTCCAGCACGTGGGGAGAGGAGTTTCTACCCGCCGGAATTGAGAAGCGTCATGTTCGCGAAAGCCTCCGCTCGCCCGGTCCGCCCGCGGCGATTCGGGCAACTTTTCGCGCTGCTGCTGGTCTGCTTTGTTTGCCTGGGCCTGCTGCCTCTGCGTCTAGCTGCACAGAAGAGCGACAAACCGCAACGCAAGCTCGTCTACCGGGAAAGTCCTGGCTACCCGCTGACTCTGCGTGAAGCCCACATTGGAGGCGTGGTAAGGCTGGAAATCCTGATTTCTCCCCGCGGCACCGTCGAGCAGGTATCGCCTCTCGGCGGCAACCCGGTTCTGGTGGAAGCCGCTACCTCCGCGGTGAAAAAGTGGAGATACGCGGCCGCGGATACTGAAACCAAAACCCAGGTCGAGTTCACCTTCGATCCCCGCCACTAGCCGCACGCATCACTTCTCAAAACAATCGGAAAGAATGCACGACCTTCGCTGGCCCGCGTTGCGGAAGCCGCTTGGCGCTTGTTCGGCCGGAAATTGCCCGGCTCGGATCCTCGTTCTGGAATGCCTTCGCATAGGCAACCATGAGCGCCACTAGCCAGCCGATCAGAAAGAACCATCCCGTTCCCATGAGGAACGCATAAATCATCTCGCTGTTCATCATGATCGTCCCCATACGAAGGCTACGCGGCATATCCATGGTCTGGCGTCTTTCCACCGTCTTTGGTAAGCCGGTAGTTTCGAACGATCTCTCGGATCGCTTGCAGTCGTCCCAGCGTTGTTATCTGGTTGTTTTCGAATACGGCATCGATCTGTGCCATCCAGAACTCCACCGCACAATCAATCCCCGCTGCCATCTCAGCGACCACCGCCTCAATCAATTCCCGGTCCGCTGCCGCAGTAGCCATTGCAATACTCAACCCTTCTGCTCCCGATTAGTTGTTCAGGAACCGGCCTTCCGAAAAAAAAGGGCGAGTTTCAGAAGATCCCACCCGCCCCGCCTGTGCAGTCCGAAAATCTATTCGCTCTCGGGCGCCGAACCCTCGAGGTGCTGCATCATCCGTTGCTCGCGTCGGCTCTCTAGTTTTTGCAGCTTGGCCTTCTGGTCAGCCGTGAGTACCTGCATCATCTGCGATTTGACGCGCGCCTTCTCCACGATCAGATCGACCATGGTCTGCGTCTGCTGCGCCGCCACCGAACGAACCTTGGCTTCATCAAAGGCGCCGCTTTCCTCAAGCTGCCGCAGTTGCTGATGGGTCTGCGCCAGTTGCTGCACCATCGGCGCGATGATCGGCTTCTCCTGCGTGAGAATCGCCTTCATCTGCGCCTGCTGCGCGTCGGTCAAGTCCAGGTAGTCGCTGTAGAAATTCAAAATGTGCTGCCCTGCGTCACCGCCGCGGAACTGCGCTTTTGCGCCGCCTTGCGCAAACGCCGCCCCCGCCGTCAATGTGGCTGCTAGCAGGCTGGTCAGAACCTTGGATCGAATCGCTTTCATTCCCTTACCTCCCTGCCCAGGTTCGTCCCAGGCTTGGTCGCTGTGTACATACATAGAAACACCGTTCCGCCGAAAATTGCAGTAAAGAGTCGGTCAACCGCGGTAAAGTTTTGTCAAGCCTCCTGGGGCGGATTTGACAATTCTTTACTTGCTGGAAAACCCCTGTGTTGTACAAAAGAGACAGGCAGGACGGGAAATCGGATTTGGAGCGGATCCTGGTCATTGACGATGACGTGGAGCTTTGCGGCCTCGTAGGCGAATATCTCGAGGCCGAGGGTTTCGGCGTCGAGTGCGTCCATGATGGGGAAAGCGGTCTCCAACGCCTGCAATCCACCCAATACCTTCTGGTTGTGCTCGATGTTATGTTGCCCGGGATGAGTGGTTTCGACGTCCTGCGCCGCATTCGCGCCGAGTCGCGCATGCCCGTTCTGCTGCTCACCGCCCGGGGCGAAGATGTGGATCGGATTGTCGGCCTGGAACTTGGGGCTGACGACTACCTTCCCAAGCCCTTTAACCCCCGCGAATTGGTCGCCCGCATTCGCGCGATTTTGCGCCGTACCAGCGCCGATGCCCGCGCCGTCGGAGCGCCGCCGGCTCCCGATGTGATCCGGGTCGGTGACATCGAACTCGACCCCGCAACCCGCACGGTTCGTCATGCCGGCGAGGCCGTGGAACTGACCTCGGTCGAGTTCAATCTTCTGGAGGTACTTCTCCGTGAAGCTGGCCGGGTGGTCACCCGCGAGCAGCTGGTCAGCGCCGTGCTCAGCCGTAAGTTCTCGCCTTTCGATCGCAGCATCGACATGCACGTCAGCAAAGTCCGCAAAAAGCTGGGCGACACCAGCGGCGAGACCGAGCACATCAAAACCGTGCGTGGGGTTGGCTACATCTTCGCTCGCCCCCGGGAGAAGGCGAGGAGCAGCTCGCGATGAGAAGCCTGTTCCTCAAGATTTTCCTCTCCTTCTGGATCGCGGTGGTTCTGTTTGTCGCCCTGGCGATGGTCGCGGCGCTGGCGTTTCGCCCTCCGACCGAAAGCCCGCTTTGGGGCTATATCAAGGCCAATACCGCGAACCAGCTTGTTCAGGCATATGAAACTGGAGGCGTGAGCAAGCTCGATCAGAAGCTGGACGAAGTTGCCCACGGCCTCCGCCTGAATGCCTTCCTCTTCGATGAGAACGGCCACGAGCTTTCGGGCCGTCAGGTTCCCGATTGGGCCCGCGAATTGCGCACCGGAACCGAGCCCATTCCGAATCCCTGGTTGCACTTCAGCACGCGACGTTTCGTGCGCCAGGAAATCTCGACGCCCGATGGCCACCAGTACGTCATGGCGGCCGAGGTCCCGCCCCGTCCCTGGCCCCTGATGCTGCGCGAACGGCCCCCGGGGTTGGGTCTCTTTATCGCCATCCTTTCGTCCGGCCTGGTCTGCTACCTGCTTTCCCGATACCTCACCGCCCCGGTTTCGCGCCTGCGTGCCGCCACCCAACAACTGGCGGCAGGCGATCTGAGCGCCCGTGCCGAAGCCCCTCCAGCGCGACGCCGCGATGAGATCGCACAGCTCATGCGCGATTTCAACACCATGGCGGAGCGCCTGCAGAACCTGGTCAACGCGCAATCCCGCCTGTTGAATGACATTTCCCACGAGTTGCGCTCGCCTCTAGCCCGCCTCAATGTCGCCCTCGGCTTGGCCCGGCAGCGCACCGGCCCCGAGGCTCACAGCATTCTCGAGCGCATCGAACTCGAGGCCACCCGGCTGAACGAGCTGATCGGCCGCCTGTTAACCCTGGCTCGCCTGGAAGGCGGCGAAGATGCCATGCGCCGCACCCCGTTCGCCCTCGACGAACTGGTTCGCGACGTCACCAAGGACGCTGACTTCGAAGCACAGTCGCGCCACTGCCACGTGCGCTGCACGATCGACGATGAAGTGGTCATCCTGGGCAGTCCCACCCTGATTCACAGTGCGATCGAGAATGTGGTTCGCAACGCCATGCGCCACACCGCGGAAAACACCGAGGTCGAGATCCGCCTCCACCGTGCCGGTCAGAATGGCAAACACGAGGCAATCGTCGCCGTGACCGACCGCGGTCCGGGCGTGCCCCAGGAAGCGCTTGAAAAACTCTTTCGCCCTTTTTACCGCATTGACGACTCCCGGGGTCGTCAGACCGGCGGGGTCGGGCTCGGTTTGGCGATTACCGAGCGCGCCATCCGCCTGCACGGCGGAACCGTGCGCGCCGCCAATCGTCCCCAGGGAGGCCTGAGCGTGGAAATCCGCCTTCCCCTCGATCCCGAGCTGCAGCCCGCCTCGATCTCCGAGCCTCCGCAACCCGATCCCGAACGCGTGCTCTGAGCTCTTAATCGCCGGCCGACTCGGTCGAGGCAACTCGCCATCGTTCGCGACCTTCCAATAAGTCTTTGCGGCAGTTTGCTCTTCGCGGAAATTCCTGATACACAAATGAGGGTAATCAAGCCTTTATTTCAGCATCGTCTAGCCCGCTCGGGCAGGGCGGTCGTGCGCACTCAACAGGAGAACGAATGTCGATGAGGTTCTGGGGGCTGGCTGGGGCAGTGCTCTTGGCAGGAGCCTTCCTGCTCAGTTGTGGTTCGTCGGGTCACACTGGATTCGTCTACTTGGCCAGTCAGGGCGCACAATCAGTCAGTGCCTATTCGCTCAATCTGAATAGCGGCGTTCTTAATTCCAGCAATGGTGGCCTGATCGCCAATGGGAAGAGCGTGCCCACCGGCGTTCAGCCGACTGCCATGATTCTGAATCCCGCTCAGACTGTCGGCTTCGTCGCCGACTACGGCTCCAACGATATCGTCCGCTTCTCCATCAACAAGGACGGAACCCTCGGCACCCTGGGCAATACGGCTCTAAAGGGACCCGCTTCCCATCCCGTCGCCCTCGCCATGGACCCGGGCGGCAAGTTCCTTTTTGTGGTGGATCAGGGCGATCCCAATCACGCGGCCGCATGCACGATCCAAGATCCCGTGTACCCGGCAAACTGTTCCGCCCGCGTCTCGGTTTTTACCGCCGATAGCCAGGGGGGCGTCAGCGAAGTTCCCAATTCGCCTTTTCCGCTGCTCACACTGCGGGAAGCCGCCACCTTCTCCGCAGCGATCTCCCCGACTGCTCTCGCCGTCAGCAATCAGGGAAACTTCTTGTACGTGACCGAGCAAAACAACAACATCCTGGTCGGGTTTGCCTTCGATGGCTCGTCTGGCGCCTTGAGCGAGTTGACCAGTACTCCAATTGTGGTTGGAGTTGCTCCCAGCGCGGTGCACTCTCCGGCGTCCGGAAATTTCCTCTACGTGGCGAATGCCCAATCGAACGATATCAGCGAGTTCACCATTGACGGCACTACCGGCGTCCTCACCCCGGTGGCTGGCTCTCCCGTCGCCAGCGGTGTGGGGCCCATTGGCTTCACTTCGATCTTGACCTCGGCCAACGCCAACACGACTTATGTATACGTGATTAACGGCCAGGGAAGTTCGATCTCTAGTTACACCCTCAACCAGGTCACCGGAGTCCTGAAGCCACTGAATCCCGCTACTGTTTCCACCGGTTCTATTCCGGTCGCAGCCACCATTCGTTCCAATGGCCAGGTTGCAGGGAACTACTGGATGCTTGTCTCTGACAATGGGGGCAACGCCGTAACCACCTTCGAGCTCACCACCAGCACCGGTGGACTCGCCGCTCTTCCGCAGCTGGTTTCACCGGTTGCACCCTTCGGGATTGCGTCCCGCTAAGTTGGCTTGTTCACTTTACGGGGTCGGGTCAACGCCAGTTAAGTAGGCACGCGAAGTATCAGGTAGCCACCGACCAGGATAAAGATCACATCGGGAGACCACGCCGCCACGGCCGGCGGCAATTGACTCAGGTTTCCCATCGCCTCAAACAGCCGTGACACCGTTTCATAGACGGCGGCAATTCCCACCGCCAGCGCCACGCCCGTTACCGCTCCGCGCTTGCCCGCCGATAGCGCAAACGGCACCGCCAGGATCGCCATCACCAGCGTCACGATCGGAAACGCGAACTTGCGCTGCAATTGCACCTTCAGCCGGACGACATCAAATCCGCTCTGCTGCAAGTCGTGAATGTACCGCCGCAATTCCTCGTAGCTCATCTCCGAAGACTGGCGCACTTCCTTCTTGAAATACGGCGGAGCCTCGTTGAATTGGGGAAACGTCGTGACCTCGAAGGTGTGGTAGTCCTCGATCGCATCTCCGCGCAGGTCACGCTCCCAACCCTGCTCATAGATCCAGCGCTGCGTCACGTCCGACCAGTGCGCGCGATCCGCATAAATCCGTCGCGTGATCCCAAACGTCTTGGGATCGAACTGGAATACCGACAGGTTCGCAAACTGATTCTTGTCGGCGTCGAAGAATTGATAGTAGTAGATGTCGGAATGTTGCCCGAAAATCCATTTCCGGTCCGGACGCAGATAAGTTTGCGCCGGCTTGCCCTTGATCTGGTTCCGCAACGCATCCTGCCGCTTGTTGGCCCGCGGCAGGTAGAACTGATCAAAAAAGAATAGGCTGGATCCCAAAAACGCTGCGACTACCAGCACCGGTACGATGATCCGGTAAATGCTCGTCCCGGTCGCCTTGACGGCTGTAACCTCGTTCGAACGCTCCATCAGCCCAAACGTGATTAACACCGACAGCAGCACGCTCAGGTGCAGGATGTTGTACAGGAAGAATGGCGAAACGTTCAGCAGGTACTCGCCCACCATCCAGGTCGAGATGTGATTCCGCAGGATGTCCCCGAGTAACTCGAACAGCGTGAACACCAGCAGCAACATCAGGAACGTCGCCAGGATCATCCCCAGGTAGACAAAAAAGTCGCGCAGTACCAGGTCGTCGAGAATCGTCGGGAAGTTCAGGCTGAACACCCGCCGCCGCGAGAATGCCTTCTGGAACGCATTCGCCCGGGACCCGCCATTGCGTGCTCGAAGCGCGCCCGCTGCCCGCAGTGGATTGCGCAAGGTCAGCCATGCTCCGATTTCCAGCGGGCGGCGCTCAGCTCGCCACAGCAGGAAGATTGCTCCGGCTAGAAACACCAGGTCCGCCAGCCACACTCCCAGTGCCGGCGACATTTTTCCTTGCCGTGCCAGCGAAACCCCGATCAACGAAGCTGAGTAGTAGCCGAAAACCAGCAGGATCGTCAGCACAAATCCCGAAGACTTGCCGCCCTTTTTGGACGACAACCCCAACGGTATGCCCACCAGCGCCAGAACCAGGCATGCGGTAGCTAGCGCAAACCGCCGGTGGAATTCGATCAGGTACCACCGCCGCATGATCGGGTCTGCGCGATCCGCCGCTTGCCGCAACTCCCGCGTCGGCATCTCCCCGACCGGGACCGGCTCCACATCCTGCTTGTTATCGGCGGCTTGCAATTCGATCGGGATATCGGTCTGCTCGAAGCTGGAAATCTGATAGTGATTGGGGTCCTTCGGATCGGTCTCGTGCGTGGACCCGTTGGTCAGGTGCAGATGCAATCGCGACGCCCCTTCGCTCACCAGTACGCCCTGTTCGGCCTCCGTCACCTTCGGCGAACCCGCCACGCTGATGTCCGCCAGGAAGACGCCCTTCCACAAGGCAGCGTGCTGCCCGCCGCGCACATCCTGCACGTACAGCACGTACTTTGGAAAGCCCTCGTAGAACACCCGTGGTTGCACTTCGAACGACGCCTGCGACGTCTTCAGGCGGTCCTGCAGCCGCCCCAACGCCGCCTCGGAAGAAGGCGCGATCCAAACTCCATTCGCCAGCGCCAGCGCCCAGGCCACAATCAGGAATGGCGACAGCATCCGCAGAAAATCCCAGATGCCGATGCCGCTGGCGCGCATTGCGGTCACTTCGCTGTCGGCCGCCAGCCGGCTCAGCCCGATCAGGATTCCGACCAATGCACCCGCGGGAATGGTGATCGTCAATGCCACCGGAACGGTGTAGGAGAAAACCTCGAGCACGCTCGGAAGCGGCGCGCTGTTGCGCACCACCAGTTCCAGGATCCGCCCCAGGTCCTTGGTAAAAAGCACGAAGGTGAAGATCGCGATGCCGATGACCGCATGCGAAATCACTTCGTTCAGAGTGTATCGAGTCAGAATCCGCATGGCTGCGGTGCTTTCACTATCGCGAGTCTAGCATGTAGACCGCGACCGAGTTCGCCCCTACGTGCCGGTATTGTCAATGTTGCGTCCCAGCGCCGCTTCGATGCACAATCGCACGCCGATGTTTTCCTCGGGCTCGCGATCCGGGTTTCCGAATTCTGATTTCGCCTGGAAGGTGTCATGATTCCTCGCCGTCTCTTCGCCGTGACCGCTATCTCTGCGCTTGTTTTCGGTGCCGTAATGCACGCCGAACCGCGTCCCGACCTCAAGGAGACCGCCAACCAGCTCGCCGCCTCCATTTACACCGGCCCCTCCATGGGCACTTTGCGCCAGCTCAGCGACGACTTCGGCGGACGGCTCTCCGGCTCTCCTGCCTACAATCGCGCCGCCGATTGGGCCGCCGCCCAGTTCCGCAGCTACGGCATTTCCAATGTCCGCTTCGAACCCTTCACTATGGAGAACGGATGGGTGCGCGGCTCAGCCCAAGGTCACATCACCGCTCCTATGGCCCGCCCCTTGCACATTCAATCGTTGGGCTGGTCGCCCTCCACGCCCTCCGGCGGTGTAAAGGGTGAAGTTCTGGTGGTCGATGACGTTTCGCCCGATCACGTCAAGTCGCTCGGCAATCAGCCCAAAGGCAAGATCATCGCCTACGACCTCGATAAGATCTTTGCTCACGGCTGGACTACAGCTTTGCCGCAGATGGAAGCCACCTATCAGCGCTTCAAAGACGCCGGCGCGACCGGACTCCTGTTTCCCGACCGCGAGAACGATCAAGTGTTAAACGCATTCTCGCCGGATTGGGGTTCCCGGCTCTGCGTGCTTCCTGCCGCTCAGGTCGGCATGGAAGATTGGGAACTGATGCAGCGTCTCGCCGAGAAGGGTCCGGTCTCCATCCAATTTGAATTGCAGAACACGACCACCGGCCCGATGCAGGTCAACAATATCGTGGCCGAGATCAAAGGCACCGACCACCCCGACGAATGGATCATCATTGGCGCCCACTTCGACTCATGGGACTACGGAACCGGCGCCCAGGACAATGGCACGGGCAGCGCCATGGTGCTCGAGGCCGCCCGCGCCATCGCCGCGCTGGGCAAGGCTCCCCAGCGCACGATTCGTTTCGCTCTCTGGGGCGGAGAGGAGGAAGGAATTCTCGGTTCCTACGCCTATACCCAGGCCCACGCCGCTGAAATGGCCAAGTGTGTCGCCGTGCTCAACACCGACAATGGCTCGGGCCATCCCAAGGGCTGGAAGGTAGAAGGGCGCCCCGACCTGGAAACCGCCATGAAGCCGATCAGCGATGGCCTCCTCGAAAACCTCAGCGGTGGCGGCCTCTCCGAAGAGGTGACTTATGACACCGACCACGGCCCGTTCATGCTGCAAGGCGTCCCCGCCCTCGACCTGTGGGTCGACGGATCGCACTATGGCGAAGTTCACCACAAATCCAGCGACACCTACGACAAGGTCGATCCGCTGTTTTTGAAGGCGGACGCGGCCATCGTCGCAGTCACTGCCTGGGCCATAGCTGAAGACCCGAACCGCATCGCCCCGCGGCTCGACCACGCCGCGGTTGCTGCCATCCTGAAGAAGGCCAGTCTCGATCAACTGCTAGTGTCGGTCGGCCAGTGGAAACCCTAGCCGCGCTCTCGGGGCAGGCCCTGCCTGCCCCACACCTTGCCGCAGATCAATTCCCGCTCACGGCGCCCGAAAGGCCGGTCGGTGACCCTGGTGTCGCACTGGGGGCTTTCCCGCTGGCCAGCTCCTGCGCCAGCGGATTCGCCGCATACACCGCTCGCAGCGCTTCCAGGATGCCCCGCGAGTCTACGTGTACGGCTCGTCCTTCTTTGTCGTCGAATGCAAAGTTCCACACCAGCGACTGAATGTTGCCGTCGAAAATAATGCCAACCACTTCGCCGGCCTGGTTCACCGTGGGACTGCCGGAATTCCCCCCGATAATGTCCGCCGTCGAAACATAATCGAGAGGCGTGCTCAGTTGTAGATTGGGCTTTGCCTTGAGCCAGCTTTCCGGCAGGGCATACGGCGGTTTCGAATTATGCGCCGCCGCGTGCTCGTACGCTCCGCCCATGGAAGTGAAGTAGGGAATCTGCTTGCCGTTCTCGCTGTACCCCTTCACCGTCCCGTAGCTGAGCCGCAGCGTGAAGGTCGCATCCGGCGGCTGGTTGAAGCCGGTCTGCGCGAAGCGCGCGCGCGCAATGACCGCTCCATCGCGGCGCTCCACGGCGTCGACCTGGTCCTCGTACTGCTTGCGCACCGTCCGCGCCTCTGGATCGATATTCCTCATGAGCACAATCAGAGGATCCTGCGAGGCCGCGATCGCCGCCGCTCCCCCCTCGTAGAGTTGCTTGCGCACCGCGGGATCATCGAGTTTCGACCCGCCGATTAACTGCTTCGCCACTTCTTCCGGGTCCCGGCCGTTCAGCGTTTTCTGTACCACCGCATTGTCCTCGCCCAGGGCATCTCGCACCTGCGCGAGCGAGTCCGCGAGGGTAGCCGTTTCCAGCGACTTGAAAATAGGTACGGCGGAGAACAATTGCTGCTCCAGTGAAGGCAGATTCGAGTCGCGGTATTCGCGCAAGCGCTGGTCACTCGGCTTGGTCTTCTCCTCTGCCGCGCGTACCAGGTCTCGCGCATACTGCGCCATCTCGGCATTGAAAGCCCGCAGCCGCTCCACGTACATCAACGGCCGGTACATCTCCCGTTGCGCCTTCATCGCGGAGGCAATCTCCCCCCACGGATCGGCCGCGCCCTGGTTTTTCGGGTTCGCCTTGAAGTCGGCTCGCTGGCGGTCTTCCGTCTCCTGTTTGGCGGCCATGATCCCCTTGTCCGTCAGGCCTCCCAAGTACCCCGTAATGGCCTTCAACGAATTCTGGTAACCGAAGAGTTCTTCCTGCGCGATCCGGCCGTTTTCCTCCGACCGGCCTCCGAATTTCTCCAGCAGCGCGATGCGGCGCTGGTAGTTCTCCAGCCGCGCCGGGTAGTCCTCATCGCGCAGGTACTCCAGTTGCGACATGGTGCGCAACCGCCCCGTCGACCCGGGATGCCCGGAGACGAAGATCAACTCATTGTTCTTCACGCCCGTCTGGGACCAGTGCAGGTAGTTTTCGGTGTGCGCCGGGGTGCCGTTTTCATAGACCCGGAAGAAAGTGATGTCGAGATCGTACCGCGGATAAGTGAAGTTGTCCGGGTCGCCGCCGAAGAAGGCAATGTCGAATTCTGGCGCAAACACCAGCCGCACATCCGTGTATTTCTTGTACTTGTAGAGGTTGTACACCTCGCCCGAATACAACGTAACCACATCGCAGCGCAGGCCGGTCGCGGTCGCGCACCCGTTTTCGATCTGCGACATGGCCGAGCGCTGCGCTTGTCCTGCTTCCGCAACCGACATGGCCGCCGTCACCGCGCCATTCACCCTTGCCGTAACATCCTCAATCCCCACCAGGACATTCAGTTCGAGATCAGGGCACTTCGCCTCGTCGGCCTGGGTCTTGGCGTAGAAGCCCTGCTTCATGTAGTCGTGACCGGGCGTGGAAAGCTGCTGGACGCAGACCGCGCCCACGTGGTGGTTGGTGAACGTCAGTCCGTCCGCGGATACAAACGATCCGGATCCTCCGTTGTTGAACCGCACCGAGCCTAGGCGAACGTGGTCGAGCCACTGCTGGCTCGGGCTAAACCCGTACTTCGCTTTTACTGCGTCTTTTGGGAACGCGTTGTACAGCCACATGCCTTCGTCGGCGCGAGCAATCCCGGGCAGCACAAGGCAAACGGTGAATAAGAGGAAAAAGTAGACGCGCTTCATGAGAACTCCAAAGCAGAAAAAATGCGGCCCTCGCGGGCCCGCCGCGGTTCGAACAAAACGCGTCAGTATACAACTCGAGGGCAACTCAAGGCAGTGATCGGCTTGGAAAGCAAGCGGGTTTTGGCGTATAACAATAAGTTGCGATGTCCGGCGCCATCCCTCTCCGTGGACCCGCAACCGAGATCATTCCACTTCACGAGGAAGTATGTCGAGCCTAACCACTACCCACGCCCCCAAGGGACTTGAAGGCGTCGTCGCCACCACATCGAGTATCTGTTACATCGATGGCGAGCGGGGCGTTCTCGCTTATCGCGGCATCGATATCCATGACCTTGCCGACCACTCTACATTCGAAGAGACCTGCTACCTGTTGTGGTTTGGCCGGTTGCCCCGGCGGGCGGAACTGCGCGACCTGCACGAACGGTTGGCGGAAGAGCGCAAGCTGGACCACTCCATCATCAACATGCTGCGTCTGGCCCCCAAGCACGCCCTGCCCATGGATGTTCTGCGCACCGCCATCTCCACCTGCGCCTTCTACGACCCCGAATTTTCCAGCAACGATCACAATGCGAACGTCCACAAAGCGATCCGTCTGACCTCGCAAATCGCCATGATCGTCGCCGCCTATGACCGCATCCGCAAGGGCAAAGACGTCGTCGAGCCCGACCGCAGCCTGACCCACGCCGCAAATTTCCTGCTCATGCTGAACGGCAAGGCTCCGTCGAAAACCGCGGAGCGCGCGCTCGATATCGCGCTCATCCTGCACGCCGATCACGAACTCAATGCCTCCACCTTTGCGGCCCGTGTGACCGCCGCCACGCTCTCCGACATGCACTCCGCCATAACCTCCGCGGTGGGTACGCTGAAAGGCCCGCTGCACGGCGGCGCGAATGAAGCGGTGTTTCGCATCCTGGAAGCCATCGACAAGGATGGCGCTGATCCGGTCGACTACATCAAAGGCATGCTGGCGCAGAAAAAGAAAGTCCCGGGCTTCGGCCATCGCGTCTACCACACCGAGGATCCGCGCGCTACCCACCTGCGCAAAATGTCGCACGACCTGGGCCAGTCCAGCGGCGAGCCGAAGTGGTTTGACAGCTCCAACAAGATCGAGCAGTTCATCAAGTCTGACAAGAAGCTGAACGCGAACGTGGATTTCTATTCCGCTTCCACCTATCACACCCTGGGCATTGACGTCGACCTGTTTACCCCGATTTTCGCCGTATCCCGCATCAGCGGCTGGTCGGCACACGTCATTGAACAACTCGACGACAACCGCCTCATTCGCCCCCGTGCGGACTATATTGGACCCGCGTATCCGGCAAAGTACGTCCCGATCGACCAGCGATAGCCACCTCGGTGAATAGTGGAGCGACGGGCCCCCGCCCGTCCCACCGGCGGCGCAAAAGCAATGGAGCGACGGGCGCCCCCGCCCGTCCCACCCGCGCCGCAAAAGCATATGGAGCGACGGGCCCCCGCCCGTCCCACCGGGGCGCAAAAGCAATGGAGCGACGGGCCCCCGCCCGTCCCGCCGGGGCGCAAAAGCAATGGAGCGACGGGCCCCCGCCCGTCCCACCGGGGCGCAAAAGCAATGGAGCGACGGGCCCCCGCCTGTCCCACCGGCCCGCAAAAGCAATGGAGCGACGGGCGTCCCCGCCCGTCCCACCCGACAGCGTAAAATAGAGCAGGAACCTATCCATGCGGCGGATTTATTTCGATAACAGCGCGACCACTCCGGTATTGCCGGAGATCCTCGTCGAAATGCAGCCCTACTTCGGAGAGCATTTCGGCAACGCGTCCTCCATCCATCACCATGGACAGGAAACCCGCGCCGCCGTCGAGCATGCCCGCGAATCCGTGGCGAGCCTCCTCGGCTGTCGCCCGGCCGAAGTGGTATTCACCAGTGGCGGCACGGAAGCCGACAACCTGGCCCTGTTCGGCCTGGCCGCCGAAGGCGACCACATCATTACCTCGACCATCGAGCACCATGCGGTTCTCAACGCCTGCAAGCACCTCGAGTCGCAGGGCTGTGAGATCACCTACATCCCCGTCGATGCCTCGTGCTGCGTCGATCCTGAGGATGTGCGGCGTGCCATTCGCCCGAACACCAAGCTCATCTCGATCATGATGGCCAATAACGAGACCGGCGTGGTGCAACCGGTGGAGGCGATCGGCAAGATCGCGGCCGAGGCAGATGTCTACTTCCACACCGATGCCGTGCAGGCTGCGGGCAAGATCGCCGTGGATGTGAAGACGATCGGCTGCGATTTGCTGTCGATTTCAGGCCACAAGATTCACGCCCCCCAGGGCGTGGGCGCGCTGTTCGTGCGCAAGGGCACGCTGCTGGCGCCCATGCTGTATGGCGGCCGTCATGAGCGCTCGCGGCGCGCCGGCACTGAGAACGTCCCCGGCATCGTCGGGCTGGGCAAGGCCGCGGAACTCGCGCGGCAGGGCCTGGAGCGCGGAGATGATCGGTCCATGGCAGCAATGCGCGACCGTCTGCAGAGCGCGCTCCTGCACATCGGTTCCACCGGCGTGAATGGACACGGGGCTCCGCGCGTTCCCGGCACAACCAACGTCTATTTCGATTTCATTGAGGGAGAAGCTCTGGTCATCGCGCTCGATCTGAAAGGCCTGGCGGTTTCAACCGGCGCCGCCTGTTCTTCGGGAGCGATCGAACCCTCGCACGTGCTGACGGCCATGGGCCTTCGCGCAGACCGCGCCCGCGCCAGCCTGCGCTTCAGCCTGGGAAAGCAGAATACGGACGACGAAGTCGATTTCGCCATTGCCCTCGTTCCAGAGACGGTAGCGCGATTGCGCGAATTAAGCCCAGTGGGGAAAGCAGTCGTTGGTCGTTAGTCGGTGGTCTTTCGTTGGTCAAACGTTGTTAGCCGTTGGCCACCAGCCGCGTTGCAGGCGCCGTATCCGTGTAGGGGCAGGCGCCTCGCCTGCCCGGCGGAGCGAAGCTCCGCGGTTCGGTCGGCGTTTGGTCTCACAGATGACGCGTCCGCAGTTAGTTCGCAGGGCTCAGAATTTTCTGCCGGGCTGCCGCCCCGGCCGCGCAGGCGAGGGCGCCTGCGCCTACACGATTCGGCGCGAAAGGAAGCTATCCGGACAAAACTCGAAGCTCGCAGCTACCCGCCTTAAGCTGAGAGCTGAAAGCTAACCCCATGTCCCCCTCCACCATCGCCGTCGCCATGTCCGGCGGAGTCGACTCCTCGACCGTCGCGGCCATGCTGCGCGCCGACGGGCACAACGTCATCGGCCTCACCATGCAGCTCTGGAACCAGCGTCGGCTGGCTGGACGGGAAGGGATGCCCGAGTCCGTGCAAGGGCGCTGCTGCTCCCTCGACGATGTCTATGACGCCCGCGCCGTCGCCCGCGCCATCGGCATCCCATACTATGTTGTCAACCACGAAGAGCGCTTCGAGCGCGATGTCATCCGCCCGTTCGTCGCCGAGTACCTCTCCGGGCGCACCCCCATCCCCTGCAGCCTGTGCAACAACCACCTCAAGTTCGATCAGTTGCTGATTGTTGCCCGGCAGATTGGCGCCGAGACCATCGCCACCGGTCACTATGCAAAGGTCGAATTCGATGATCAGTGCGGCCGCTGGCTGCTCAAGCGGCCTACCGACCGCGCCAAGGATCAGACGTACTTTCTCTTCGGCCTTACCCAGGAGCAACTCAGCCGCACGCTGTTTCCGCTCGGCAACATGACCAAGCCCGAAGTCCGTGAACTGGCGCACAAGCTCGGCCTGGCGCTCGCCGAGAAGCCCGATTCCCAGGAAATCTGCTTTGTCCCGGGCGGCGACTACAAGCGCTTCCTCGATGCCTACCTCGAGGAGCAGGGCCAGTCGCTGCCCGATACTGCCGGCGAACTGGTCACAAGCAGTGGCAAGTTGATTGGCGAGCACACCGGCATCCACAATTTCACGGTCGGCCAGCGCAAGGGACTGGGCGTCGCCACAGGCTCCCCTCTTTACGTCATCCAGATTAATGGCGAGCGTGGCCAGGTCGTAGTGGGCAAGGAAGAGGAACTCTATTCCCACACTATGCAGGTTCGTCGTGCAAACCTGGTCTCGGTAGCCAGCTTGACCGAGCCCATGCGAGTCGCGGTAAAGATCCGCCACCGCCACGAGGCCGCGTCTGCCACCATCGAAAATTCCGGGCAAGACCAGATTCGGGTCACCTTCAATGATCCGCAGCGCGCCGTCACCCCGGGGCAGGCCGCCGTCTTTTACGACGGCGATGTGGTCGTCGGCGGTGGCTGGATCGCATAAACGGACCTCCGCCTGGGGGCGAGATATGACTGCATCCTCGCCGCCCGAATTCTCATCTGTACTCCATCACCCGGTCATATTTCCCCTTGGTTGGTTATTTCACAAAGATTTGAACAGCTGATGATTCTCTTCTGAGGACTTGCGATGACCACTGAAGTCAAGGTCGCAGATCACTACACTACGGGACGCCTGGAAAACATCATCCTCGAGGCGATGCAGCGCGCCGGCAAGGATCCCGCAAACCTTACCCTGCGAGACCTCGCCCCCATTGACGAGTTCCATGTGGAAGGGCTCGAGGCGACGCAGGCGCTCGCTGAGCAAATGCGTTTGCAACCCGGCATGCGCTTGCTCGATGTGGGATGCGGCATTGGAGGCCCGGCCCGCTATTTCGCGGCAGTGCACGGGTGCAAGGTCACGGGCATCGACCTGACCGACGAATTTGTGCAGGTGGCCAAGCGTTTGACGCAACTGGTCAAGCTTCACGACCGGGTCGAGTTCCGCCAGGCGAGCGCCCTCGAGCTTCCGTTTGAGAACGGCATTTTTGATCGCGCCTCGATGATTCACGTTGGAATGAACATCGCCGACAAAGCCGGGGTGTACCGCGAAGTCCGGCGGGTCATGAAGGCGGAAGGGATCTTCGTGGTGTTTGATATCGTGCGCAGCGCGGACGGCGAGCTGCGCTACCCGGTGCCGTGGGCCCAGGGCGAGGAAACTAGCTTTGTCGCGAAACCCCGGGAGTATCGTGACGCGCTGGTCCAAGCCGGCTTTCGCGTCGTTCAGGAGCGCGACCGCCGCGACTCCGCGATTGCCTTCACCCGCCGCATGATGGCGCGCACCGCGCAAAACGGGCCGCCCATCCTTGGACTTCAGCTGTTAATGGGAAAGCAGACCGGTGAAATGCTTAACAACGTCCTGGTCATGATGGAGCAGGGCATTCTTTCACCACTCGAGATCTATGCCCAGGTCAACGGTCGCGCCGCGGACCGCAATCCTCAGGGTTGAAACACTAAGCCGTTTCTCAGAGGAACAGCCTGCCTGTAGAAACGAAAGGCGGCGCCTGAGCGCCGCCTTTCTCATCACCACTCGATGTCTAGATAAAGAGCTCGTCCTGCGGCACGCCCATGCCGTCGCGGTTCCGCCGGCGCTTTTGCCCCAGGAAGTATTCCAGCCCCGCGCTCACTCCCTGCATCAGTCCTGATACTTGGCGAAAGGGTGATAACACTGTGCGTTGCACCGCATCGCTGGTTTCTTCCACCTTATCCATGGTGCGTCCCACCAGTTCATCGGCCCGAATCACGTGGAGACGCGTGCGATCGATCACGTCGGTGATGGTCGAGTCCAGCCGCTCCATCTGGCCCCGCACCATGCGTGCCGAATCCTGAGCGTTATCCGCGATCTCCGACACGCGACTCATGATCTGATCAATCTTCGGCCGTGCATCAACCAGCAGGCTCTGCGCCGTCTCAATGGTCGGAAACGTCTTGGTCTTGAATTCGCCGGCCAGCGCTTCCATGCGGATGGTGGTTTTGCGCACCGTCAGGTAGAGCGCGACCAGGATACCTGCCTGAATCAGGATGGCGATTGCTGTCAGTCCGATAAACCAGTCAAGATGTTCCATAAGCGTGCCTCCGCCCCCTCTGCCGAATCCTCGGTCCCGCGGAAGCGCGGCCTCCTAAAGGTTCTTGGCGGCTGCGTCTTCTTCCGGTCGAGTCGCCTCGTGATAGGCTTGCCGACCCGCATCGTACGCGGCGCGGAACTGATCCTTCTGCTGGTTCAGCAGGTCACGGCCGCGATCCACCCAGTCCGATGCCTGGCTGCGAGCATTGTTGGCGTGGTGGCGCAAGCGCTCTCGGCTTTCTTCGGCCTTGGCCCGGATTACGTCACGGGTCTCATCTCCAGACCGAGGTGCATACAAAACACCAGCCACCGCGCCCACTCCCAAGCCGGCTAAAAACCATAGGAAGCTGTTACCGTTGTTCTCCGCCATGAGCTGCCTCCTGAATCATTGCATTCAATCGGATGGTAGCACCGGGTATGCGGAAAAACAATTCACGCCCCCCGCATGCCGGGTGCTTGACACCCTGGCTTCAGGCGCTAGGCATGCGGTTCGCGCGAGCGCAAGTGCCTCCGAATTCGTCACTGGTAGGATGCCAAACCGGACCGCATTGGCCGATTTTGTTGGCCCTTCCAAGCCGGCGCTTAGCCCGGCTTCCCGGCGCCCGAAAGCCTCTTGTGGCCGGAGATCAGTAGCGAGAGAATAGCCCGGAGAGAGCACCATCATGTCGGATCGCAAATACCGGCAGCGCGGTTACCAGGACAGCGGCGCTACCCCCGAGAAGCGCTCCGCAGAAAAACCCGTCAAGAAGGAAACCTTCGGTCCGCGTCCGCTGCAGATGCCCGGGACGCGCGACGTCTCGCGATGCGCGCAGTGTGGCACCCTGCTGCCGACTCTGGGCGACCTGCCGGAGCGTTGTCCCAAGTGCGGCTTCGAATTGCATTCCTGCAAGCAGTGCATGTACTTCGACCCGTCCAGTCGCTTCGAGTGCATGCAACCCATCCCGGAACGCATTCCGCGCAAGGACGTGAAGAATACGTGCACGTTCTACTCTATCCGCGTTACGCGGGAGAAAGAGACCACCACCCCCGCCACCGCCAAGCCGGCGGATGCCCGCCAGGCCTTCGAAAACCTTTTCAAGAAGTAAGCAAAAGGAAACTCGCGATCAACCGGGCAGGGAAGAGTGTGGTCGCAGCATTGTCATCTTTACGCCAGATCAGGGTTTGAGGGTCGGCCGCAGAATGACCTCGCTGGCAAACGACTGTGGCGCCTGGGTCACCAGCATCTCGACCACGTGCGCCACATCGGCCGGTTGGAGCATCTTGCGCGGATCTTTGCCTTCGTGCGGAGACAGTTCGGTGTTGGTCGAGCCTGGACAAATAACACTCACCCGGATGTTATGGGCACGCAACTCCTCGGCGGCGGAATAACTGAGGCCATTCAGCCCCCACTTGGAGGCTGCATACGCAGCGCCATTCGGCAGGGCGTTCTTGCCAGCGATCGACGAGATGTTGATCACATGGCCGCGTCCGCCGCGAATCATGATGGGCGCGAAACTACGGAGGCAATAGTAGACGCCCCGTAGATTCGTGTTCAGAATCTGGTCCCAGGTTTCTGACGGCAACTGGTGGAGCGGCGTAGAAAAGCCCCCGATGCCGGCGTTGTTCACCAGAATCTCGAGGTGGCCAAACTTCTGCTCGACGAGATGCGCCACACCCTCCACCGAAGGCAGCGCCGTGACGTCCAGTTCCGCGACTTCACAGCCGCCACCCGCCTGCGAAATGCGGGCAGCAGTCTCGGCCAGGGGCGGGCGTTTTCGTCCGCCCAGGACCACCGTTGCACCCAGGGCCGCCAGCCGTTCGGCGATCGCCGCACCGATGCCGCGGCTCGCGCCCGTGACCAGAGCAACCTGACTTGTGAGTGGCCGTTCGTTTTCCGTCATGGATGATCGTCCTGTGCTGCCCCCACAAGGCTGTTGGAATTGCTGTACGCGAGCCTGTAATTTCGCATCTTAACAATATTAGAAAGTGTGTGGGACCAAGATGCTTGCCAGACCGCGCGGTCGGTCCTTATAATCCGGGCACCGGAATCTGGCCCGCGTGTTCTCGACCTTACAACACAACGCGATCCGTTTCCGATCCTGTCCCACGGTCCGGTTGTTCGGTCGTGGCAAACAGCATGGGAGCTGGCAGGACAGTGTCATCGATTTCCCCCAAGAGTCTTAAGGAGCCATTGGAAAATGAATAAATTCTTCCTCGCGGTTGTGCTCGGATGTGCTGTGGCCGCTGCCGGCCAGAATCCTCCGCAACAGCAACCCGCGCAACCGAACGCCGCACCGGCGCAACAGAAGAAAGAAATCAAGGATCCCGCCGAGTACAACGCCTACGTGGGTGCGGTTCAACAACAAGATCCCAACGCCAAAATCAGCGGCCTGGAAGCCTTCCTCACCCAGTATCCCAACAGCGTCATGAAAGAGGACGCGCTGGAAATTCTGATGGGGACCTACCAGCAGACCGGCAATGGCGCCAAGATGGCCGACACCGCCCAGCGTCTGCTGCAGGCGAATCCCAATAACGTGCGCGCTCTGGCCTTGCTCGCTTACACCAAGCGGACGCTCGCGCAGTCTGGCCAGAATCCGCAGCAGAACTTGGCGGAAGCGAAGCAGTACGGGCAAAAGGGCCTCGAGGCCCTCAAGACGTTCAACAAGCCCGACAACATGTCTGATGCGGACTTCCAGAAGCTGAAGAACGAAATGGGCGGCATTTTCAACAGCGCGGTGGGAATTGCAGCCCTCCAGGACAAGGACTTCAAGACCTCTGCAACCGATCTGCGTGCTGCCGCCGAGGTCTCGCCGAACGACTTCAGCATCGTATATCCGCTGGCGCTGGCTTACCTCTCGCAGCAGCCCCCCGACGCCGTCAATGGCAGCTGGTTTGCCGCCCGCGCAGCCAACATCGCGCCCCAGCCCCAGCTCAAGGCCCAGATCGAGAAGTATGGCAAGTCCCAGTACACGCACTACCACGGCTCCGATCAGGGCTGGACCGATCTGATGGCTCAAGCCGCGACTACCCCGTTGCCTCCGGCCGGCTTCACCGTCACGCAATACGTTCCACCCACGCCCGCGCAGCAGGCCGCCGACCTGGTGAAGAACAAGAAGGTCGAGGACATGAGCTTCGCCGAATGGCAGCTGGTCCTGTCCGAAGGCAGCCCCGATGATGCCGACAAGGTCTGGAGCGTATTGAAGGGCAAGCCCCTGCAGATGCAGGCCCACGTCATCGAAGTCACCTCGGCGGAGAATCTGAAACTCGCCGGCAGCCAGGACGACATCGACGGCAAGCGCGCCGACATCGACCTGACTATGACCGCCGCCATCCCCAAGACGCTGTTGCCAAAAGTGGACACCGACTTCCAGTTTGAAGGTACGCCGGTCTCCTACGTGGCGAAGCCCTTCATGATGACCATGAAAGATGGGGCGTTGCTCCGGAAGGCGCCGGCGCACCAGGCTCCCGCACACAAGCGACCTGCCCACTGAGAGGCAGGAAATCCCGGTAGAAGGCAAGAGGGCGGCCGAACGGTCGCCCTCTTTTCGCGCGGAGCGGTCAGCCCGCCCCGCTTACCACCGTAACCTCACTCCTCAGTTCCACGCTCAGAGCCTGCTGAATCCAAACCTATAATTCGGCTGTGACCAGGCCCTCCAAAGCCGCGGCGGCATTTCTTGTCCTGTTTGGAATGGCGTTTCTTGCCGCCGGCCTGTTCTTTGGATGGACGCTTCTGTTTGCTCCGCCAGGATCGGTCCACGGCAGTCCCGCAGTAGGCGTCGTGGTTTGCGTGATCTTCGTGACTATCGGCGGCGGTTTGGTTGCCGGTGCCATTTACGGGACGCGCAAGCTCGAACAACAGGCCGTGCTCGAGCAGTCCTGTCCCGACTCGCCTTGGCTGTGGCGCAAAGATTGGGCCACCAGTCGCGCGTACGGTACGAACGGCAAGAAAGCGATTGGCCTCGCTCTGTTCGCCGGCTTCTGGAACTTGATCGCCATCACGGTTGCGGCCGGGACCGTTCCACAATACTTTCGTACCTCCGATCCCAAATATCTGGCTCCTCTTGTTTTCGTTGCCGTGGGTGTGCTCCTGACGATCCCGGTAATACGCGCCGCCGTTCGTCGCGAACGCTTCGGCCAAACCTATTTTGAGTTTGCCTCGCTGCCTTTCTCCCCGGGCAAGCCTCTGTCCGGCACCATCCACCTGCGCTTCAATACCACTACCAGGCACGGCATCAACCTGCGTCTGTCTTGCGTGCGGCAGCTCGTTACGGGCAGCGGAAACAATCGCACGACGAGTAAGACCGTGCTGTGGCAGAACGACAAAAATGTCTCGGAGCAGTCGGTCATGCCCGGTCCCATGGGCGACGCTGCCATCCCGGTGGACTTCACCATCCCCAGCGACGCCTACGAAACCAACCATGACCAGCCCAGCGATCAACTGCTTTGGATCTTGCACGCTGAAGCCGACACGCCGGGCATCAACTTTTCCGATGATTTCGAAGTTCCCGTCTTCCGCCTGACCCCGCAACCGCGGACTACCGGCAGTTTCGCCGAGCCCGATACTGTGACGGCGCCCGCCGGCTTCCAGAGCGATTCCGAGGACGTGCCGCCGCCGAACAATCCCAAAGTTGCCGTAGGCGCAGGCGCGCATGGCGGTACGGAGTACTACTTTCCGCCATTTCGCAATCCGGCCAGCACCGCGATCATCACCCTGTTTACCGCAGCATGGACCCTGGTCGTCTACTTCCTGGCTCACTCGCAGGCGCCGATATTTTTCCCCATTGTTTTCGGTTTGTTTGATCTTTTGCCGATCTGTCTTCTGATCAAGTCGTTGCTGCAATCCTTCCGCATCGAGGCGGGCAACGGCAAGCTGCTGTTCCGCCGCGCCTGGGGCGGCATCGGGACGACGGTTGAAATCCCTTACTCCGACATCGCCCAGATTCTGGCCGCGACGGCGGGACAAAGCACGCCCCCTTCCTATTCACTTCGTCTGCAAACCAAAGCCGGCCAGACAGTCACCTTGGCCGACTCTATCAACGACCGTCAGGAAGCGCGCTGGATTGCTGCACAACTCGAAAAGCTGGCCGGCCTAAGGCTTGACACCCACGTACAAGTGGACATGGGCTTGGGAATCTCCGCGCCGCCCCCGCAGCGCGGAATGGCCCCGCCGCAAGCCCCGCCCGGCGCCCGTGTGGCTGTCGCCCTGGGAATGGCGGTTCTTTTCGGCTTGTTTGCATTCAGTTTCGTGATGCGGCCTTCCTTCGTGAAGAACCGTACTCCCGGCGCCCGTAACGCCCGGCGGCTGCCAACCACGAAGCCTCCAGTTCAGCCGGTCCACTACGCACCGTTGAGTGACTCCGATGTGCAGCGTCTGCAGGGAATGCCAGAACAAGCGCAGGCGGAAGAGCTATTGGAACGCGCCATCCGGCATGATCCTCTCGCCTTGGACCTGTTCGAGCAGAACATTGGTATTTGGCTCGGTGATATCAAGCTTACCGACCACATGAAACAGCTGGAATCGCGTTCGCGCTTTTCGACCGACCTGCGCGTGCGCTACGCCAACGCCGACCTCAACCTCGCCATGGACGGGTGGTCGAAGAGCGACAACTCGGCCGAATTGCTCATCGCCAAAGCGGAATCCGATCCGGCTTATCGCCCCGCAGCGGTTTACTTCATGGGCATGATGGCGGGCCGCGGCGTGGGCTACGCTCGCATCTACCCGGTTCTGATCGACTACGCCCGCAATCACCCGGACCCCACTGTCCGCCTTTGGGCGGTCGAAGGAATGCGCTACGTAGGAACTGACGAAGCCCTCGACGTACTGTTTGAATCGTTTACTCATGATCCATCGAACGCAGTGCGCGATCGCGCCGGGTGCAATATCTCCGACTGCGGCAACTTCATGCGCAAGCAGCGCATGCGAATGGTGCCAAAATTCATCGAACTGGCGGAGAATCCTCGGACCGTCGCAATGATGCGCAACTGGAGCTTCCTGGCGCTCCGCGAGATCACCGATGAAAACCTGCCCGCCGACGCGTCCGCCTGGCGGGACTGGTACACGCAGCACGGTGCAGAAAAGATGGCCGACTTCGAGCAGGCGGATTGGTGGAAGGTGCGCGGTGACGAGTAAACTGCCCCGCGCTCGGGGCGCATCAGTTTCCTGACGCCAAGTCTGCAGCCTGAGACCGAGCAAGCCCCGTCTCTACCGGGATCGGCCAACGGCGATTGCCTGAGATTTGGCCGCGGCGCTAGCGAACCAATTTCTTCTCCAGGTTGACCGGGCGTGCGCTCCTTGGCGGGCGCTTGCTGCCGTCGCGCAGTTGGCGGATGTCAATCTTCAACTCGCTGATGGTCCTCGAGAGCGTGTTGCGATGCATCCCGAGTTCACGGGCGGCGCGGCATTGGTTGCCTTTGTTTTCCTGCAGGACCGTCAGGATGAAGCGCTTCTTAAACTCGCGCACCGCCTCGGAATAGAGAATGTTGCTCTTGTACATCTGTAAAATGAGCGCTTCCAATTGATCTTTCACGCGGGCTCCTCTTTCTCCACGTAAGCAACGGTATGAAGTCTTCTCCAGCGGACTACCGGGCGGGTAGTTTCAGTTCCGTTGCGGACGGCTGCGGAAACTGGGCGTGGCGCAAGAAATCCAGTCCCTGATAGAACCGTGCTCGCAATTGGGACGGTGCCAGCCAGATGGCGGCTCGACCCAACACCAGGAAGTACGGCGCCAGCTGCGATCCCTCGAGTGCTCTCGAGGTGGGGGTAAACGCCGTCATTCCCATGAGAATGACCGAAACGAAAAGAACGCCCTTCAGCAACCCCAGCAGCGCTCCCAGAGTGCGATCGATCACGCTCAGCCCGGCCTCCTTCATCGCCCAGCGCACGATGCGGCCCAAAATTCCGGCCACAATCACCACCGCCAGGAAAATGATCAGGAAGCCCGCGATCTCACCCAGCCAGGGCGCATTCAGATGGGGCTCAAACCAGGCTGCCAGCCGCGGATATTGCCAGGCAGCCAACAAATATCCCACCACTAAGCCAGCCAGCCCAAAGGCCTCTTGAAAGAACCCTTGTGCCGTTGCCGAAACGACCGAAACCAAGAGCACCGCAAGAATCGCCCAATCCGCATAGTTCATGGGGCGGTCTCGCAGAAGGCGGCCGGCTCAGACATTCAGCTTGCGTCCGGTCAGCCGCTCATATGCTTCCAGATACTTCTCACTCGTCTTGCGCACAACCTCTGGGGGAAGGGCCGGTGCAGGGGGTTGCTTGTTCCAACGAATCTGTTCCAGGTAATCCCGAACATACTGCTTGTCGTAGGATTCCTGCGCGCTGCCGGGCTGGTACTTGTCAGCCGGCCAAAAGCGCGAGGAATCCGGAGTCAACACTTCGTCCGCCAGGGTGACCCCCTTGGGCGTCCGTCCAAACTCAAACTTGGTGTCGGCCAGGATGATGCCGCGTTGCCGCGCATAATCGGCCGCCTTCTTGTAGATGCTCAGGGTGAGATCGCGCAGCTGTTCACTGAGCGCCCCGCCCACCATCTTCGCCATCACATCGAAGGCGATATTCTCGTCATGACCCGTGGTCGCTTTCGTCGCCGGCGTGAAGATCGGCTCCGGCAGCTGATCCGATTCCCGCAGCCCCTTGGGTAGGGAAATCCCGCACACCGCGCCCGTCGCCTTGTACTCCTTCCACGCTGAACCCGAGATGTAGCCGCGCACCACGCATTCCACCGGGAACATCTCTGCGCGCATTACGATCATTGACCGCCCGCGCAACTGGTCCGCATACTTTTTCAACTCCGCCGGGTACTTCTCTACGTCGGCAGTGATCAGGTGGCTCGGCACAATGTCCTTCAGGAAGTCGAACCAGAACATCGAAATCTGGGTGAGGACTTGACCCTTGTGCGGGATGCCGCTCGCCAATACGTAGTCGAAGGCCGAGATGCGATCCGAGGCCACGAACAGCAGCCGGTCGCTGCCCAGCACATACACGTCCCGCACTTTGCCGCTGGTGAGGAGTTGCAGATCAGGAAATTCGGTTCGAAGAAGTACGGTGTCGAGTAGATCGGGGCTCATGAAGAAATTTTACAGGTAAAAATCGTCGCGTATTCTAGCTGCCCTGAAATTTTTGTCAACGGTTTAAGTCACAGCGCAATGTGCGCCATCCATCGCGTTGAGCGGAAAAACGTTGACAGGTTTGGCATCCGCCGAAAAAGCTTGCACGGCAAGCCTTTTGGCCTTTCGGCCGATGTGGAAAAGCTGAGGACGAAGGTGGATATTTCGGATGGAACAGCGCTCGCGCCCACGACCCGACGCAGCATACTTCCATTCCCGAGTCTAGTAGTTTAAGCAGGTTCGCCGAAGCGCACCGATACCAGCTTGGAAACACCCGGTTCCTGCATGGTGACGCCGTAGAGGACCGGCGCGATGCTCATCGTCTTCTTGCTGTGCGTGATCAGCACGAACTGCGTCTGCACGCTCATCTCGCGCACCAGCTCGGTGAAGCGGCCCACGTTCGCTTCGTCCAGCGGCGCGTCCACCTCGTCCAGAATGCAGAACGGGCTCGGCTGATACTGGAAGATCCCCACCAGCAACGATAGCGCGGTCAGCGCCTTCTCCCCGCCCGACAGCAGCAGCACGTTCTGCAGCTTCTTGCCCGGAGGCGACGCGACTACGTCAATGCCGCTCTCCGCGCTGTTTTCCTCGTCGGTCAACCGCATGAACGCCTGCCCCCCGCCAAACAGCTTGCGGAACGTCAGCTGGAAGTTTTCGTTGATCTTGTGGAATGCCTCTTCGAACTTCTCGCGCGAAACCTGGTCGATCTCCTTGATCGTCGCAATCGTGTTCTCGATCGACTCCTGCAGGTCGTTCCGCTGAGTCTCGAGAAAGCTGTGCCGCTCGGCCGTTTCCTTGTATTCCTCGAGCGCCATCATGTTGACCGGGCCCATGTTATCGAGCCGCGTGCGCATCTCGCGATACGCCTGCTCCTCGGCGCCGAGTTCTTCGCCGCTGAGGATCGGGATGGTCAGGTCCGCCATCAACTCTTCGCGCGCCACGTTGAGATCGTTCAGGCAGCTTTCCGCCATGTACTGCCCGTCGGACTGGAGTTTCGCCGCCACCGCCGAGAGTTCGCCCCGGCGGTCCCGCGCTTGGTCCAGCAGGAGGCGCGCCGCCTTGAGCGTTTCATCGATCTCGGCAAGCCGTGCCCGCAGTTGCTCGGACTCGACCTGCAGCAAGCCCTCGCGGGCTTCCACCGCATTGCGCTCATCCTCGAACTCAACCAGTTGCACAGCCAACGTCTGGTTCTCGTTCTCGCGCTGCACCTGCTCGGCGGCCGAGGCATCCATCTGCGAGCGCAAAGCGTGTACCCGATCCCCCATTTCGCCGGCTTGTACCTCAATGCGCTGCAAAACGGCCGACGCCGAGCGGTGGCGTTCCTCCAGTCCCGCCACCCGCGCCACATGCTGCGACGTGTTCTGAGCCGCCGCATCACGCCGCTCCTTGAGCAGGCTGAGTCGTTCCAGGCCGCCCGAAATCAGCCCCTCGAGCGCAGTCCGCCTCTCGTCGGCTGCAGCAATCTCCACGCTGCGCCCACCAATGCGCTCTTCCTGTTCACGCCGCTCCAGGGCGAGCCGCTGCAATTCCGCGCCACTGACGCCGAGCCGCTCGCGCACCCGGGCCATTTCGGAGTCCAGCTGCTGCAGCATGTGCCCCGAGGTCATAGCCTGCTTCTCGGCCTCGCGCTTTTCCGCCTCCAGCCGGTCGAGCAGGGAAGTCATCTCCTTGATCTCGCGCCCCAACGTCAGCACCCGGGCTTCCCCGTCACGCAGGGCCCGCTCCAACTCTTCCAGCAGCCGCAGCACTTCGCGCAGTTCCCGCTTCATCGAAAGCGGACCTTCGGTGCGCTGCTTGCCGCCCGTCACTGTGACATTGTGGAAGCACTCGCCCGATTGCGAGAGGAAGAACGCGTCGGGGTTTTCCAGCGCCAGGTTGCGCCCGGCGCCGGCGTCGGGAACGATGTAGCCATCCCGCAGCTTGGGCAGGATGACCTCCAGCGATTTGCCGAAGCCATCCAGCACCCGAATGGTGTTCTTCAGCGCCACCACGCTCTGGCTGGGCGGCGCCGGCCGCGTACTCTCATCCACTGTGAAGGAAAACTTGGCCTGCGAATCCTCCGGATGCACCAGGAAGGTCGCCCGCCCATCGACGTCGGTGCGCAGCAGGCGCAGACCCTCATCGGCCGCGTCCCACGACTTAACCACGATGTAGTTCAGCTCATCGCGCAGGAAATCTTCGACCACGCGCTCGTAGTGCGGCTCGACTTCCAGAAAGTCCGCCAGCACCCCTACCGGCGCGTGCCCGCCTTGCATCCCGCCCGACTGGAACAACCGCCGCACCGACTCGGTCGAATATCCATGCTCGGCGATGACCGCCTCGAGCGATCCTTTCTTCCCCAACGCGGCCGCGTACTCCGCCCGCAATCCATCAAGATGCCGCTTCGACTCGGTCTCCTCGTGACGCTTGGTCTCAAGCGATTGCCGGACGTACGAAATTTCCGCCGTCAACCCATCGACGCGCTGCGAAACCGTTTCGAACTCCAGCGCCAGCTGCCCGCGCTGCCCGCCAAAGGCTTCCACCTGGCTGTTGGCCGAGCCGATCTCGGTCTGCAGGCGCTGGCTCTCGCGATCCACCGCCGCCAGGCGTTCCTCGGCTTGCGTCAATTGATTGCGCAACTGCGCGGCCGCCGCGACCGCCTCCATCACCTCGCTGCGCCCCTGCTCGATTTCCCGCTCCAGCCCATTCACGTCAGCGGTCGCCGCCGACGCATCCTGCTGGCTCAGCGCGAGTTCGTGCTGCGCCGCAGCCAGGTCGGCCGCCGCCGATTCCAGCACTTGCCGGTTGGCTTCCAGTTCCGCTTCCAGCGCCGCCATGCGGCTGCGCGCCTGGTTCAATTCCGCATCCGACGACGCCGCCCGCGCCGCCAGTTCCGCGCAGCGCTCCTCGTTCGTACGCCGCCGGGCATGGGCCCGGTCGGTCTCAAGGGCAATCTGATTCAGCCGGTCGCGATTCTGCCGCAGTTCCCCTTCAATGGCATACCCGCGTTGCGTACGCTCGCCTTGCTCCCCTTCCAGTTGCTGGACGCCTTCGGTCTGGCTTTGCATCTCCTCGGCTAGCGTGTTGAGTTGGGCCTCGACCTCGGCACTTTCCCGGTCCACTTGCGTGAACTTGCTGGCCAGCACCACGCGCAGCTTCGCCCGCATCTCGTCGCGCAGCCGCGCATAGCGCTCCGCCTTCGCCGCCTGGCGCTTGAGCGAGTTCATCTGCCGCGTGACTTCTTCGAAGATGTCATTCACGCGGTTCAGGTTGAGCTTCGACTCCTCCAACCGGGCTTCGGCCAAGCGCTTCTTGGTCTTGAACTTGGTGACGCCCGCCGCCTCTTCGATAATCGCTCGCCGGTCCGTCGGACGGCTGCTCAGGATCTGCCCAATACGCCCCTGCTCGATGAGCGCATACGACTCCGGACCCAACCCCGTGCCCATGAACAGTTCCTGGATATCGCGCAGACGGCACAACTTCCCGTTCAGCAAGTACTCGCTGTCGCCCGTGCGGAACAGCCGCCGCGTCACGTGGATCTCGCCCGCATGGAACTGCTGCTGGTTGAATTTTCGCCGTCGGATTTTTAGAACCACGGCCGGCGGTCCCACAACCTGCGCGGCTCCATTTTCCGGCGCCTCGGTCGCGACCGCCGGGCCGGGGCCTGAGTCAGCCTGCACGCTCGCTTCGACTCCCGCTTGCTCACCTGAGACTGATGCCGGAGTTCCAGGCATCTCCTCCACCTTCCCCGGCTGTGCCTCTTCCACCGCGCGTTCGGTCTCCTCATGGGCGCGCGCCCGCACCTCCGCCTCGTCCCAGTCCTCCTCGGGCATCTCGTCCTGAATTTCAACCTGCAGCGGTTCGTTCTTATCCGGCGCGGCGTACACCTCGGGGTCGATCAGCGTCAGCGACACCTCGGCCATGCCGGTAGGCTGACGGTCGCGCGTTCCGGCAAAGATCACATCTTCCATGCGCGAGCCGCGCAACGTCTTGGCCGACTGCTCGCCCAGCACCCAGGCAATGGCGTCGGCGATGTTCGACTTGCCGCAGCCGTTCGGCCCGATAATGGCGGCGACCCCCTCGCCATGGAACTTCAGTTCCGTTCGGTCGCAGAACGACTTGAACCCAAGAATCTGGAGTTTTTTCAGTTTGAGCAACTTCGACTCCTTCGTGCTCCATCATGCCGACAACGCGCGATGGCGAAACCCTCGGTCGTGCGCTGGCTGGGGCGCGGTGTGCATGAAGCTGGCTGGTGAGCTCTCGGGATACGGACCCGTTACCACTTGGATGCCTCCTCCCGCGCGCTCGGACACAAACCTCCCCCATCCCGCCGGGGAGGCACAGATTGCAGTTACTGTAATGGTGAATTCGGAGCGGGGTCAAGAAAGAAAACCCAACATCTTGTGGGTATCTCAGCCCAACCACGCCTTATTGCACACACATTGCAGCAATTGCACGGTTTTGGCCTGAGGAACGAGGAGGCGGGAAAAATCGCGAGAGCGAGGGAAGGCTACCGCAAGGCTGTTAAGGAAGCAATCGGTTTTCAAGGCCGACGCCCGGGCTACAGGGCCTTGACCAAATCTTCTATGGATAGATCGATGTCACGAAGGATAGAACGCAGCAATCCGGGACCGACAGTTTCACCGGCGTGAACTGGCACCGTAGTGACTCGGCCATCAGCATGCTTCAGGAAGACATGGCTGCCACGGGTCTAACGGCGACGAAACCGATTCGTTCCATAGCGCGGACAATCTCCCTTCCCTTCAGCCGCGGAAGGCGGGTCATAAGGAGATCTGCTGAACGCCCACGAGTTCTGATGACCCCGCAGAACCCTCGTTACTCTCCAGGCACAACTCCACGACCTCACGGACCCGTTTCATCAGAGTATCGAGATTCTTTGCCTGGGTGTGGCAGCCCTTCAGGGCAGGGACACTGGCAACATAGTATCCGTCTTCATCGCGCTCAATGATGACCGTGAACTTTCGCGGCTGCTTCACAGCGCGATTCTAGCATGGACACAGGCTGCCAACGGACCAGTGTGGCGCGGACACTCCTGTCCGCGAAACCTGTATGAGAGAAATTACCTCAGACGAAGCAAAGCTTTGTATCAGGGCATGCCTTCAGGCATGCCGTAAAGCCTCCTCAACAACGCGCCTTTAGGCGCTGCCCTGCACTCAAGGGGTCTCCGGTGCCTCAGCCACCCCCACGTACTTATCCGCCCCGCCGTAATAGAAGAAATACCGCCCTCCGCTCCGCGCCATGCCCTCCACGAACACCACATTCGGAACCTGCCCCACCTTCTCCCAATCCCTTTCAGGCGCGAAGATCGGCTGGTCGCTCCGGCTCAACAGCTTTCGCGGATCCTTGCGGTCGAACACGGCCACCCCAGTCCGGTACACCAGCCGGTCATCCGCCCCGTTATAAACAAGGACAATCCCATCCGGCGTCAGAATCGGCGGCGGTCCCGGCTCGACCACCCGCGAGTCAAACATCCCCGCCCGCCTCGGCAACACCGGAGTCTCGGTCGCCTCAGTCCAATGAATCAGATCAGTCGAGTACGACAAGCCCATCTGGTCGGTCTTGTCGGCGGCCGTGCCCAGCCAGTACATCCAATATTTCCCGTCAATCTTTTCGGGAACGATCGCACCCGACTTGGTCCATTTCTTGTTCCAGTTTCCCTGATACGCAGGCAGCAGGATCCCCTTGCGCTCCCAGTGCACGAGGTCCTTCGAAGTCGCCAGGCACAACTGCGCAGCTTTCTTGTTGTAGCCGGTGTAGGTGAGGTAGTAGGTGTCCCCGAATTGCACCAGCCGCGGATCTTCCACGCCTCCATCTTTCTCGTACGGCTCTTGAGGCGAGAAGACGGGCTCGCCCCGCCGTGTGAAATGAATCCCGTCCACGCTCTCGGCATATCCCAGCCGCGAGGTCCCCGCATGATCCTGCGCCCGGTAGAGCATGATGAATTTCCCGTCGCGCACCACCACCGCCGGGTTAAACGTCCCCGCCGATTCCCAACCATCGCCGCGTGGGGAAAGGATGGGCGTTTCTGAAGCCCGCCGCAAGAGCCCGAACGGCCGTTTCTGGACCGTAGCCACCGAGAGCCGCGCCGAGGTGCCCGGCATTTGAACGACGACCCGCGCCGGAGACGGGGCAAGCCCCGTCTCTACCGAGGGTTGAAGGGCGGGCAGCACAAGGATGCCGAGACACAGGGACGCACCGCTCTGAAGGATCTGGAATCGCATGCAGGCTCCAAACAGAAACGGGCGCGAGCCCCGCCCGCGCCCTTCCCAACCTTGAAACCCTGAAACCTTGAAACCCTGAAACCTTGAAACCTTGAAACCTTGAAACCTTTACCCGCCCAGCTTCTCAAAGAACAGGCAAATCGACTCAATCCCCCGATAGAAGTTCGGAATATGGAACTTCTCGTTGGGCGCGTGCAGGTTGTCGTCCGGCAGGCCGAAGCCCATCATCACGCTGGGAATCTTCAGCACGTCCTGAAAGTCGGTGACAATCGGAATCGAGCCGCCCGACCGAATGAACACCGTGTCTTTCTTGAAGATGTCGTGCATGGCCTCGGTCGACGCCTTCACATACTTGTTGTCGGTCGAAACCACGCACGCCGGGCCCTTGCTGTGCACCTTGATCTTGGTCTCAATCCCCTTCGGCGTCAGCTTCTTCACAAACGCGGTGTACCTCTTCAGGATGTCGTCGGGATCCTGGTTCGGCACGAGCCGCATGGAAACTTTCGCCGCTGCCTTCGCGGGAATCACCGTCTTCGCACCCGGCGCGGTGAAGCCGCCCGGCATTCCGTGCACCTCAAGCGTCGGCCGCGCCCACGTCCGGTAGAGCACCGAAAAACCGGGCTCGCCGGTAAGTACCTTCGACCCGACCTCGGTCTTGCGATAGTGCTCTTCTTTGAAGGGAAGCCGCTTCCATGCATTGAGTTCATCCTTGGTCGGCGCCTTCACGTCTTTATAAAAACCGGGAATCAGCACCTTCCCCTTGGCGTCTTTCAGCTTGCTGATGATCTCGATCAGCCCGAAGAACGGGTTTGGCGCGGCCCCGCCATACATGCCGGAGTGCAGGTCGGTCTTCGCCCCGAAGGCCTCGATCTCGGTGTAAACCAGGCCGCGCAGGCCCACGCACAGCGTTGGCAGATTTGGCGCAAACAGCTCCGTATCGCAGACCAGCGCAAAGTCTGCTTTGAGTTTCTGCTTCTGCTTGCGGACATATTCCGCGATCGACTCGCCGCCTACTTCTTCTTCGCCCTCAAAAATCACCTTCACGTTGATCGGCAGCTTGCCGCTATGCGCCGTGAACAGCGACTCGAGCGCCTTCACTTCCATCCAGAGCTGGCCCTTGTCGTCCACCGCGCCGCGCGCATAGATGTTGTCGTTGCGCTCGGTCGGCTCAAAGGGCGGCGTGACCCACTCATCCAGCGGATCGGGCGGCTGCACATCGTAGTGCGCATACATCAGGACCGTTGGCGCTCCCTGCGTATGCAGCCAATCCGCATAGATCAGCGGATGCCCCTGGGTAGGAACGAGCTCGACGTTTTCCATCCCGATCCGGCGCAGTTCGCTGACCACGAAATCGGCGGCCTTCTGGATATCGGATTTATGTTCTTCAAGAGTGCTAACGCTAGGAATGCGAAGCAGGTCTTTCAGTTCGCTTAAGAAACGCTGCTGGTTTTGACGGGCAAAATCTACGGCTGGAGAAGCCATGGTGGAGTCCTTCCGCACGCGGCCGCGTGCTTAGGTGACGTTCAACGGACGATCAAACGCATCAGTATACCGCGAGGGAACCGTCCTTTCGCCGCAAGCCTGGAACGCGCGCATCATCCCACCTACCGCGTCCTCCCACCTACCGCGTCATCCTAATGCGTGATCCCACCCTAAACGGTAGAGACGGGGCTTGCCCCGTCTCCGCCGGCAAAGTTTCCAGGATTTACCAAGCAGTCCCCGTGCCCCCCCGCGAAGACGCGGCAAGCCGCGTCTCTACCCCACGCGATGATGATGGAGCGACGGGCGTCCTCGCCCGTCCAGCCGAGCTCTATACCCCTGCGCATTTCATGAACTCGGCGGCCATCGCCCTCTTACGCCGCCCGCACCGAAAACCGTGCGAACCCAAATGCCGCCACATCCAAATCCGGCTTCTCCCCCGCCACCACCTGCGCCATCACCCGTGCCGTAACCGGGGCCAACAGAATCCCGTCGCGGAAATGTCCGGTTGCCACGAAATATCCCGGCGTCGGCGTAGCCCCAAGGATGGGCAAGTTGTCCGGCGTCCCAGGCCGCAACCCAGCCCATGCTTCGAGCAAATGCGCATCCTTCAAAGCGGGCAGCAATGAAACCGCGGCCCTCTGCAACCGCTGAATCGTCTCCGGCACGGTGCGCTGGTCATATCCAGCCTCTTCCACCGTCGCGCCCCCCAGCAACCGTCCATCGCTCCGCGGGATCAGGTAAATCTCCGGAGCCCGCACCACGTGCCGCAACACCTCCTTGCGCGGGACTCCGAAGCACACCATCTGTCCCTTCACCGGACGGGTCGGGAATGCATACGGCGCAATCTGTCCCGCCCAGGCCCCCGCGCAGTTCACCACTTTGGGAGCGGAGAACGTGGTCTTACTGGTGGTGACTCCCACCACTCCGCCATCGGAGAGATTCACCGCTTCGACCGGTTCTCCCTGCGAAACATCCACTCCATGGTGCCGGGCTGCCTTCAGCGCAGCCGACACCAGCGCCCGCGGACACACGCTCCGCTCAGCGAGAAACACCGCCGGACGGTCCTTTGCCGCCAGTTCCGGCTCAAGCGCCAGCAGGGAACCGGGCAGGGACTGAGCTCCCGTAATCTCCGAGGAACGCTGGCCCGGCGCGAGGAACAGGAGCGTGCCCTGCTCCCGCAGGTCCACATTCATTCCCGATTCATCCTGAAGTTCATGCACGAACTCCGGGTACATGGCCGCGCTGGCATCGGCCAGCGGTTTCAAGGCCGCCGGCCCTTCATCCCCGCAGTTGGCGATCATGCCCCCCGCGGCGTAAGAGGCTTCCCGCCCAGCCTCCCCGCGCTCCACCACCAGGACCGACGCCCTGCGCTTGCGCAGTTCTCTCGCCAGCGAGAGCCCAATAATCCCCCCGCCAATCACGATGACATCCCAAGTCTTCACGCCAGCATTGTAACCGTGTGGCGCGGACACTCCTGTCCGCGCAAAGCCAGCAGCGCCCAACTGGCTTGATTCCCCCGATGCCGCTTTGCCAGCAAGGAGCGCCCTGCTTTCCGGACTCGTTAAAACCGCGTGTAGAGACGGGGCTTGCCCCGTCTGACTGCGTCGGAAGGCGACCGAGGCGGAAGCGTCCTGACTTCCAATCCCAAGAGTTATGCGCTGCATGCTTTCCGCGGACGATGGAGCGACGGGCGTCTCGCCCGTCCCGCCGTACCGCCGACGCCCGGCCAGCACCTTTGCGGTTTCTGCGCTGCCAGCTCTGCGCGGACGCTGTCCGCGCCAAACCGAGACGCGGCAAGCCGCGTCTCTACAGTTCTTGGTTACCTTTAGCCGAGCCCTTTTAGGTACGTGTGGGCATTGCACCTTGATCCCTATAATCCGCTCAGGTCGCAGCACCCAGGCTGCCTGACCCGCTCGAGCTATGCCAAACACACAGACCATTTCCGCGAGCCGCGCTCCGGCCGCCCTCTGGCTGTACAGCCCGTGGCTTGACCTCACCGTCGGTTGCGGCGCGTGGTCCGCTCCGCTGCTGCTGCTCGCCTATCTCTCGGTGGCTTCGCACACGCTCGCCTGGTCCGTCGGGTTCTACGTGCTGGCGCTGTTCTTCAATTACCCGCATTACATGGCGACCATCTACCGCGCCTATCACCGGGAAGCGGACTTCAATCGTTACCGCATCTTCACCGTGCATATCACGCTGCTGGTCGTTTTGACCGCAGTTCTGACGCACCTCTGGCCGCGCGCCCTGCCCTGTATCTTCACGCTCTACCTGACCGGCAGCCCTTGGCACTACAGCGGGCAGAATTACGGCTTGTTCATGATGTTTGCCCGCCGCGCCGGCGCCCGTCCCAGCCCGCGCGAACGCAACGCGATCTATGCTGCCTTTCTGCTTTCCTACGCGATTCTGTTCGTCAACTTCCACACCGGGCCTTCGGCCGATCCGCTCTTCATTTCGCTGAACTTGCCCGGCGGATTGAGCTCCACCCTGCAGATCGCATTGGCCATCGCCTTCATCGGCTGCGCCGTCTATGGGCTCTCGGGCCTGGTCGGCGGGGCGGGATGGCGCGGCATGGTGCCCTCGCTTACGCTCTTCGCCACGCAGTTTGTGTGGTTCTTGCTGCCGACCGTTCTTTCGCTCGGCGCCCGCTTCCAGGTCCCGCAGAGCCGCTACAGCACCGGTGTTCTGGCCGTGATGCATTCGGCGCAATACTTGTGGGTCACCAGCTACTACGCGCGCCGCGAGGCCATGGCCGAAGGCCGCCAGAACTGGCGCCCGTTCGCCTACTTCGCCATCCTGATTGCCGGCGGCATCGCCCTGTTCGTGCCCGGCCCGTGGCTCGCCAGCCACGTCTTTCACTTTGATTTCACGCGCAGCTTCCTGATTTTCACCGCCCTGGTGAACATTCACCACTTCATCCTCGACGGCGCTATCTGGAAGTTGCGGGAAGGCCGCATCTCCGCCCTCTTGCTCAACACGCAGGCTCGCGCTTCTGCCGCCGCCAGCCAAACCGGCACCCGCTTCGTGGAAGGCCTGCGCTGGATCGGCAGTCCGGCTCCGCGTGCCCGCGCGCTCCGCATGGGACTCGCCTCCGCACTCCTGCTCTGGGGCGTAGTTGACCAGGCGCATTACTACTTCGCACTCCGCAACGACAACCTCAAGGATTTGCAGCGTGCGGCTCGTCTGGCCGCTTACGACACGCCCGTTCAAATGCGCTTGGCGGAGAAGGAAGTCGCTGCCGGGCAGACCGAAGCCGCCGTCGACGCCTGGAAACGCGCCATCGCGGCCAGCCCGTCTGACCCGGCTCCGCGCAACGCCTACCTGCAGTATCTGGTCGGGGCCAAGCATTACCGCGAGGCTTATTCTTTTACCCGGACCGCGATTCAGTCCTCGCCGCACGACGCCCAATTACAACTGAATCACGGCATTCTCGCGCTGCAGTTGGGACACGAGCAGGAGGCGATCCAATCCTGGCAGAGTGCTCTGGACAGCAACCCGACCTTCGAGGACGCTCATCTTCTCCTGGCCGCGCAATTCAATCGGGATGGCAACACCGCCGAAGCCATTCTCCATTACCAGAACTACTTGGCGCTGGTAGCCCGGCGCGCCACGCAAAACCCGCCGCCGCCCGCCCAGGTCATCAGCGTGGCCCTCAGCCTCGCCGATTGCCAGGCGCGCGCGAATCAAGCCGACTCTGCCGTGCAAACCTACGCCATGGCCCGCAAACTGGCCTTTGAAACGAAACAAGCGAAGCTGGAAAGCCTGGGCAGCGTCAGCGAGGCGGTGCTGCAGGCCCGTCTGGGAAAGAACCGCGAAGCCCTGCAGCTCTATCAGCGCGCCTTGTTCCTCGACGACTCCACGCGCGACCTGCAAAGCGAAATTTCCGATCTCTTTGACTACGCTACTTTCCTGCGCAACGCAGGATTCCCGCCGCGCCTGGCCTATGCGGTGCTGCTGCGCGCCGAAGCTCTCGCGCAGCCTGGCCTCAAGTTGCCCGAGGGTGCTGACCGCCTCCACAAAAGCCTCGAGCAACAGCTCGGCCCTGTGGCAGGCGATTTGCGCCGCGATTCCAGGTCGGCTTTGGCGGAAGCTCTGGCCGCAAAGTCGTAGATCCCTCTCGCCTTGTACGCACTTCCTCAATGGCCCACAAAAAAGGGACCCCGCGTTCTATGCGAGCGCAGGGTCCCGAGGGGTGCGAACAAGGTTGCCTTTCAGTGAAGCAGATCGAGGGTATTGTCCCCGTCATCCACGAAGTAGACGCCCTTCTTGTTGGGTGTAACCGCCAATCCAAACAGGGTGCCGGCGCCCAAGCCGCTGGTATCGATCCCCTTTACCGCGACCTGCGTACCGGTTGGCGTGGTCTCCACGATATTTCCATCGCCGGCATTCACCGTCAGAATATCTCCATTCGGAGCGATCGCCAGCCCGAGCGGACCGTTCAAAGCGCCGCCGGAAGAGACCGTCATCCCGCTGCCGCTGCTTCCGCCCCGCATGAGCGCGTTTGGAATCGCGGCAATCCGGCTCGACACGGTGTCCGCCACATACAGCGTTCCGTCTGCGCCCAAGCCCAGGCCTGTCGGCCCAATGACCAGCGCGTTGGGATCCGATTTCTCGGGAAAGCCCGATCCCACGATGGTTCGCTGAATTTCTTTCGGCATCGAGCCCCCGGCGATGGTGAGCACGATCCGCACCACCGTGCCCCGGTTCACCACGGCGCCGTTAGCCTTCACAGTCCCGTTCAGCACATTCGTTACAAACAGTTCGGCCACCGCGCCAAGATCGAACACGGTCATATCCCAAGGCCCGTTGATCGATACTCCCTGGGCGGCGCCCGAAAACGTTTCAACCACCTGCCCTTGTCCATTCAGGACGAGCAGGCAGCCGGCCTTGGCCGTCGCCGACATCCCGTTGCTCGTCGGCAGGCTGCCCACAATCACCCAGCCGGTTCGTAAAACGACCAGGGCGGTGGTCAGGCCCACGCCTCCGGGACACGGTCCGGGCAGGCTTGCCGCATTGATCTGCGCGAACTGCCTGGTCGTGCCATCCGGTGCAATATCCATGATGGTTGTGCCGGTTCCCTGAAGATTGGAAACGGCGTTGAAGTTACTCACGAGCACATGGCCTTGAATCAGGCCACCGATAGTAGCCGGCACTACGGCGACGCCATAGGGATTCACGTCGCCGTTGGCAGGAACTGTGCTGGTCACCTTGCGGATCCTGGTTAGTCCGCCAATAAACGAGGAGTCAGCCTGAAGAAACGCAGGGCAGAGGGCAAGCAGTGTTGCCAACAAACTGGTGCGCAACAGAAAAAGTCGCATTTTCATGGGAGTCTTCTCCTCCAGGTCGGGTTCGCGCAATCCGTGGGGGATTGGATGCCGCTTTCCTCCTGGTAACCACAGGTCAGGGTTGGTAAAGGTCATTGTTTCGTCGGGCAGGTCGTCGGCGGAGATGACCTTGTCTTCGCCGTGTCAGCAGCCAGACCCCGACGCGCCAACGATTCGTAGCGTAACTTTGTGGATGCGGCAGGAATGTCAGTGCGCTGTCAATTTCTTGTTATTTCACTGTCTTGAAACTCACCAACTCCGTAGAACTACAGCAGTAGATTGACTCTAAGTTAGAGGCCCTCTAGGATTCCTGCCAATGGTCGAACAAGCCTTCTCCCATTACCGCATCCTCGAGAAATTGGGTGGCGGTGGTATGGGTGTGGTGTACAAAGCGGAGGATGTCTCCCTCGGCCGCTTCGTCGCCCTCAAGTTCCTGCCCGACGATGTCGCCCAGGATGCCGCGGCGCTCGAGCGCTTCCGTCGCGAGGCGCGCGCCGCCTCGGCCCTCAACCACGCCAATATTTGCACCATCTATGAGATCGGCGACCACGAGGGCACGCGCTTCATCGCCATGGAGTACCTCGAGGGCGCCACCCTGAAGCACGCGATCGGTGGCCGCCCCATGGAGACGGATACTCTCCTCGGCTTGGCCATCGAAGTCGCCGACGCTCTCGATGCGGCCCATGCCGCCGGCATCATCCACCGCGACATCAAGCCCGCCAACATCTTCGTCACCAAGCGCGGCCACGCCAAGATCCTCGACTTCGGTCTGGCGAAGGTGGACCCCGGCGCCATCTCCGCCAGCCGCATCGCTGCCCAGAACACCGAGTCCGACGAGCATCTGACCAGTCCGGGCTCGACGCTCGGTACCGCGGCCTATATGTCGCCCGAGCAGGTCCTGGGCAAACCGCTCGATGCCCGCACCGACCTTTTTTCCTTCGGCGCCGTCCTCTATGAGATGGCGACCGCCAAGCTGCCCTTTCAAGGCGAAACTACCGGCGCTATCTTCGACGCCATCGTGCATGGCGCCCCGGTTCCCGCCGGACGGGTGAATCCCCAAACGCCCCCGCAGCTCGACAACGTCATCAACAAGGCGCTCGAGAAGGATCGCGAGCTTCGCTATCAGCATGCCTCCGAGATGAAGGCGGACCTGGCGCGGGTGCGGCGCGATTCCACCTCCAGCGCCAGCGTCTACGTGCCCGCTCCCACCCGGGCGCAAGCGTCGCCCGCGAAGTGGTTGGCGTGGATCGGCGGAGCGATTGCGGTCGTGGCCTTGCTGGGATTCCTTGCGTGGCATTTCCGGCCGAGCGGATCTTCTGGCGGCGCCTCCGCGCGGCTGAGAACCCTTGCAGTGCTGCCGTTTCAGAATGCCGGCGGCGACAAGAACACCGACTATCTCCGCATGGCCTTGCCCGATGAAATCGCCACCACCTTGAGTTCGGTTCACGATCTCACCATCCGGCCCTTCGCCAGCAGCAGCAAATACTCCTCACCTACGCCCGACCTGCAGGAGGCTGCTCACGAAATGCATGTGGGCGGAATCGTGACTGGCCATTACCTCACCGAAGGCGATCAACTGCAGGTCACGCTCGAAGCCGTCGATGTAGCGAACGATCGTGTCGTCTGGCGTGACACCTTGATCTCAGCCGGCGCGGACCTGGTCGGGATGAAGGGCCAGATCACTGCCCGGGTACGCCAGGGCCTGATTCCCGCACTCGGCGTCGTGGCCGACCCGAACCAGAGCGGGACCCGTCCCTCCAATGAGCAGGCTTACGATCTGTACCTGCGCAGCCTGGCGGTTCCACACGACGTCGCGCCCAACAAGGGCGGCATTGTCATGCTGGAGCACGTGGTCGCCCTGGATCCTAATTACGCTCCGGCCTGGGCGGCCCTCGGAGGGCGCTACTACTACGACGCGGAGTATGCCGACGGCGGCCAAGTCGGCTTGCAGCGCTCCGATGCCGCCTACCGCAAGGCTCTGGCTCTGGACCCGAATCTGGAGGCTGCCGCCGGACAACTCGCCACTCAAAGCGCCGATCGCGGCGATTTGGTCGGGGGGTACCGCCAGGCCAAGGCTATGCTGCAGAATCGCCCGCAGAGCGGCCAGGCGCACTTCGCGATGTCCTATGTGTTGCGCTATGCGGGCATGTTTCAGGAAGCGTCGCGGGAGTGCGATGAAGCCCTCCGCTTCGACCCTGGCAATTACGTGTACCGTTCCTGCGCAGTGCCGTTCATGTACATGGGAAATACGCGCCGCGCCGAAGACTTCATCAACCTCGACTCTGGTTCGGAGTGGTCCAGCTCGGTTGAAGTCAGTAATCTGTTGCGGGCTGGAAGAGTGGACGAAGCTCGCCATCGGCTCGCCGAGATGGCCCCTACAGTCAGCCCGTTCTTCCACCCGGAACTGATGCGCGCTTGCCTGGCGTCGCCTCCCTCATCGGACCTGCGGCGCCTGGCCACGGCCACCGAGCAGGACCTCATGTCCTACCCGGACCCCGAGCCGCGCTATAACTTTGGAATGGTTCTCTCGTACTGCGGCGTGACCGACACCAGCTATCACCTGCTGGGCAGCGCCATCCAGAAGAATTACTGCATGTATGACGGGCTGGTGCACGATCCGCTCGCCGCCAACCTGCGCAAGACCCCGGAGTATCACCAACTCCTCACCGCCGCCAAAGAATGCCAGGACCGCTTCCTGGCCGAACGCGACCGCCCGTAGAGACGGGGCTTGCCCCGTCTCCTCGTTGCGCCGACCGACCAGCGAATCCGCATTCCAAATGCAAAACGCAAAAAGACGCGGCCAGCCGCGTCTCTACCTTTCCAGCTACCAGGTACTTGTTCCTGTTGTGCCTTCCGTGTTTTTCACTCGGTACTCGGTACTTGGTACTCGGTACTCTCCTACAACCACCCCTTCGTCCGCGCAATCCGCGCCGCCTCCACGCGATTGCTCGCGCCCAGCTTACTGATCGCTTCCGAAAGGTAATTCCGCACCGTACCCTCCGACAGGCTGAGTTCGGCTGCGATATCGCCGCTGGCCATGCCGTCGCCCGCGAGCCGCAGCACTTGCCGCTCGCGATCGGTCAACGGATCGAGCTCTCCCCATGCCTCCGTCGCCAGCTCGGGATCAATCACCCGCAATCCCTGGTGCACGCGGCGCACCGCATCCGCCAACTCCTCCGCCGGACGGTCTTTCAGCAGATACGCCGAAGCCCCGGAGTCGAGCGCTCGCCGCAAGTATCCGGCGCGCGCAAACGTCGTCACAATCACCACTCGCGTGCGGATGCGCCGCCGCCTCAATTCCGCGGCCACTTCCAGACCGGTCATGCGCGGCATCTCGATGTCGGTTATAAATACGTCGGGATTCTCTGCGACGACGGCCTCCAGCGCTTCCTTGCCATCGAGGGCCCTGGCGACCACCGAAATGTCGCCTTCAATTTCCAGCAGAGTTGCCAGAGCGCCCAGCACCATGCCCTGATCCTCGGCCAACACCACCCGAATCGTCTTCCGGCCTTCTTTGTGGGGAATCAAAAGGGACTCGTCTCCTCGACCGATGGGACCGGCAACGTGATCTTGATCGATGTTCCCTGGTCGGTGCTGCGTTCGACGCTGCCGCCCAACTCTTCTACCCGCTCGCGCATGCCGCGCAAGCCGTTGCCTTCCAGTTGAGGACCGCCTCGGCCGTCGTCGCGCACCTCCAGCAGGAAATGGCTGTTCGAACGCTCCAGTCGCAACAGGCAATTCCGGGCGCCCGCGTGGCGCACGATGTTCGTCACCGCCTCGCGCAATACCAGCGACAGCACGCTCTCGTGGCTGGCCGGCAATTGCAGCCGGGGGGACTCCACCTGGACTTTTACCCCGGCCGTCTCGAGCGTGGCCCGGGCTCGGTTGAACTCGTCGGGCAAGCCCTTGGCGCGGTATCCCAGGATCGCCTGCCGCACCTCGGCCAGCGCCGACCGCGCGGCCTGCTCGACCTGATGAATCTCCGCTTTTGCCTGGCCGGCATCGCGCTCGATGAGCTTGCCGGCCAGTTCCGACTTCAGCGCGATCAGCGTCAGCGTGTGTCCCAGCACGTCGTGCAGGTCGCGCGCGATTCGCTCCCGCTCGGCCAGCTTCGCCAGGTGCTCGATTTCGTCGTTCGCCAGCCGGAGTTTCTCAATGTGCCGGTTGCGCTGCGCAAAATAAACGTTCCCCGCGCCAATGAAGGTGGTCAGAAACACCGCCGGGAACAGGAAGCCGTTGCTGATGTGCAGCAGCCACGCTTCCGCGGCGGCCATTCCCGCGATCAGCAGGATCAGGGCAATCGCCGTCAGCTCGCTCCCCACCGCGAACGGAATGAACGACGCCGCATAAATGAAGAATGCCGCCGCTCCTCCATTGGACGGCGCATACAGAATCCCCAGCACCACCATCCCTGCAATGCACAGCCGGTTCCATGAATGCCTGGTGTAAAAGACGCCAAAGTAAAGGCCGAGGAACACGGCCAGTCCTGCCAACGTGATGGCCCAGGTTCTGCCGCCGGCATGCCCGGCGATCGGGCCCCAGAGGTAGAACACCAGGTACACCAGCCACACGTACGCGACCCAGCCGAGCCCCTTCTTCGGGAAGCCCCGCACCTCGCCCACCCGGTTGCACGGCCCGACGCTCATAAACTCTTAGTTTAGGCCACTCCGCGCGCGCTGCTGCACCGCAATTCTGCTTGGTTCCGCGCTAGCCACAACTCCGTACCAGATCAGCAGCGCTCCCGGTACCCAGAACACGGGCCAGGCGAGTCCGGCCAGCGCCGCGCTTAGGACGAACCCAACCAGTACCACGGTCGCGATCGCGAATCGGTTGAAATGCTTCATAACAATCCCTTCCGCATGCCTGAGGTCCCTCGAAAATTCGTAGAGACGGGGCTTGCCCCGTCTCAGACGCGGCCAACCGCGTCTCTACCTCATTGCGATTAGCCGTACATCTTGCCTTCGTCGCGCTGATAGCCAATGCGCGCTATGCCCAGGGAGATCACGGCAAAGGCAGCCAGCGCCTCCCAATGCATCAGGTTCGAACCGGTACTCTCGGCGCCGACCGCGCTCAAAGCAATTTGACCCAGGTGGAAGGGCGGCAGGAACGGCGCGATCTTCTGGAAGAAGTGCGGCAACGCCTGCATCGGAATCCAAAGCCCCGAGGCAAACGAGAGCGGCAGATAAATCATGTTTACGATGGCCGGCGCCGACGTGGGTCCGGCGAAGTAGCCGATCGCCATTCCCATCGTGCAGAAGGTAATCGATCCCACAACCAGCGTGGCTGCCAGCTTCACGGTTTGCAGCATCGTCATGTGCACGTTGCCGAACAGAAAGCCGAGCGTGAGCAGCGCCGCCACAATGATCAGGCTGAACGCCATGCACACCACCGTCTTGGCAAAGAAATAGGCGGTCGGCGGCAGCGGCGTGGCCCGCTTCACTTGCAGCCAGCCCAGTGCCCGCTCTCCCGCCAGCCCGGCGCCAAAGGCGAACAGCGAAGCGCCCATTACCCCGAAGGTTGAAAAGGTTGCCATCAGGTACGTCGACACACTCACGCTGCTCAGGCCTTCCCCGCGGTTCATCATCAGCCCGAACAGCACGTAGAACATGACCGGGAACAGAATCGTTGAGCCGGAATAAACCGGCAGGCGCAGCAGCTTCAGGAATTCGTACTTCGACTCTTTCCCGTAAATCGCCAGCGTGCGGCGCAGTGGTCGGACGGAAGGTCCAAAAGCGGAAGCGGTCGAATTCATATCAGTGGCTCTCGTGGGCAGACGGGTTATTGGTCAAAGCCAAAAAGGCTTCTTCCAGGCCGGCGCTGGTTACTTCGATTTCCGAAATATAAGCATCCCGCCGGAGCAGTTCGTGCAGCACCGGCTCAGCGACCGCGGTCTGAATCACCACCGTGTCGCCATCCGTCTTTGCCTCCAATACACCCTCCATCGCCCGAATCTCGGAGATGGACAAATCGGTGCGGCAACGGATCTGCCGTCCTGCGCTGCGCGCCTTGATTTCCGCGGGCGTTCCTTCAGCTATGATCTCGCCCTTGTTAATCACCAGGATTCGATCGGCCAGGGCGTCGGCCTCGTGCAGGTAGTGCGTGGTCAGCAGCACCGCCTTGCCGCGCTCGGCCAATTTGCGAATCTGCTGCCACAGCAGACGCCGGGCTTCGACATCCAAACCCAGCGTCGCCTCATCGAGGAAGAGCAGATCGGGATCGCCGCAAATCGCCAGCGCAAACAGCACCCGCTGCTTCTGCCCGCCTGAGAGTTCTCCGAACATCCGCTTCTGGATGGTGGTCAGGCCGGCAGCCGCCAGCGTCTCCGCGATCGGCAGTGGCTTTGGGTAATAGGAGGAGAACAACTCGACGTGCTCGCGCACCCGGAGTGTCTCGGGCACGCGCGCCACCTGCAACATGGCCCCGGTGCGCATCCGGTTGGCGGGATTTCGCGGATCGCCGCCGAATACGCTCGCCTCTCCTGCACTTGGAGCCGCCAACCCCAGCAGCAGGTTCACCGCCGTGGTCTTGCCGGCGCCATTGGGTCCCAGCACCGCCAGGATTTCCCCCTGCCGCACCTCAAGGCTGACGTGATTCAGGGCGCGCACCGGGCCAAAGTTCTTGGTAACGTCGTTCAGGCGCGCTGCTGCCGGACGCCCCGTCTGCGGAGCGCTCGGCGGAATGCTTTCGATCTCTGCCAGCATGACCACCTACCCCGGCCGGATGCATGACCCCATCCCGCCATAAATCCGCCCATGAGTGGCATCTTCCGCGAACCAGTCCGCTGCCGCCAGTGCAGAACATCACCGGCGGCGGATGACAAATGTCATGCCTTCTGCATGGCTGAGGTCCGTTCGAAAATTCGGGGTAGAGACGGGGCTTGCCCCGTCTCAGACGCGGCGAGCCGCGTCTGTACGTCCCCGGCCAAGCAATTGACAGGCTCTCCCTTCTGCTAAACAATGACTTTAATCTCACGTCCCATCTTATTCAGGAGGCCTATGTCCGATCAGGGCGAGCGCGTAACCGTAGTGCAGGAAACCGGAGGCAATGCACTGAAGTGGATCCTTCTGTTGCTCGGCTTAATTTATGTGGCTGGTTCGCTTTACTTCTTATTTGATTTGCGCGGAAGACTCGACAAGGTAGGCAAGGATCAGGTGGCCAGTCAGGCGCAGATTGGCGAACTGACCCAGCGCATGCAGGCGGCTGAAGCGGAAGCCGAAACCCTCGGCCAGCAGGTCGGCTTGACCAAGAAGGAACTCGCCGCCAAGGCGGCCCAGTTACAATCGGCGCAGCGCGAGGCCGAAGCCCGCCTCGCCAAGGAGCAGAAAGAGCAGATCACCGCGGTGAGCGGCGACATCGCAGGCGTAAAGACTGACGTCGGCGGCGTCAAGACCGACCTGGGCAGCACCAAGACTGAACTCGAAGCCACCAAGGCGAAGCTCGAAAGCACCATCGGCGACCTTGGCATGCAGAGCGGCCTGATCGCCAAGACGCGTGACGACTTGGAAGTGCTGAAACACAAGGGCGACCGAAACTACTATGAATTCACGCTGATGAAGGGCGCCAAGCCGCAACCGGTCGCCACCGTAAGCCTGCAATTGAAGAAGGCCGATGCCAAGCGCGGCAAGTACACCATGAACGTCACCTCCGACGACCGCACCATCGAGAAGAAAGACCGCAACATGAACGAGCCCATCCAGTTCTACTCCGGGCGCGATCATTTGTTGTACGAGCTGGTGGTGTGGACGATCGATAAAAACAAGGTGACCGGCTACTTGAGCACGCCCAAGTCCGCGCCGGTTCCCGTAACCGCGAGCCCGGCCGGGACTAACTGACGATCCCGTGATTCTGCCCGCAGCCGCCGGCGCCGTCTTGCTGAACATCGTGCTGCGCACGGTGGTCATCTACCTCGTGGTTCTAATCGGGGTGCGGCTGAGTGGTAAGCGTGAGGTCGGACAAATGACCCCGTTCGACCTGACGCTGCTGCTTCTCATCAGCAACTCGGTGCAGAATGCGATGACCGGCCCCGACACTTCGCTGGCCGGGGGCGTGGTGGCGGCCTGCACGCTGCTGATTCTCAATTACTTCATTGCCGATTGGTCGGGCGCGAACCGGCGCTTCCGCAAGCTGATCCAGGGCCAGCCCTCGATGCTGATTCACGACGGCGAAGTCATCGAGTCGCACATGGCCAAAGAGCACGTCAGCATGGATGAACTCGAGCGCGCCATGCGCGAGCACGGCATCGCCGACTACCACCAGGTCGCCATCGGCGTGCTCGAAGTCGACGGCTCGTTCAGCTTTCTCCGCTACGACGATCTGAATCCCAACGCCAACAGCCACCTGGCGAAGCGCAAGCACATTACCAAGCAGGAGTAGTGCAGGTTTTGAATCATCGATGGAGAGACGGGCGTCCTCGCCCGTCCGGCGGGCGGGACGCCCGCCACTCCATAATTTATTTGGTGAGCATTTATTTGGTGAGCACCACCGGCACCGGCTGGTCGTAGGGATAAATGACCGCGCTCACCGACTTGCGCTTGTCGAAGTCCGGCTGCTGCACCGGGAAACTCACGATGATGGTGCCGCGGGCCGAACCGCCGGGGAGAATCTTGGTCTCGGGCAGCAGGGCTGGCAGGGAATTGGTGCGCAGCGCCGGAAAATACGTGTAATAGCGCTCGAAATCGACCGCTGACGCCGCATCGTCCTTATATTCCTGCCCGGACGCGGCTTGCATCTTCCCCTCGATGGTGTGAATCCACAGCGGCTTCTCGCCTGTGTTTTTCAGCGTCACCGTGATGGCGACCATCATGGCGCCCTGGCCGGGGATCTCAACAGCGGCGACGTTATCGACCGAACCGTTGCCTTGCGGTTTCGCGCGCACCAGGAACGAGATGATCAGAATCAGCACGGCCAGTGCGGCAATCGCGATGCCCAGAACTTTCAGCGGCGGCAGCTTGCGCTCCGGCGCCGCCATGTCCTGCTGAACATTGATGCCCACGCCGGGACCAAGATCGAGGCCGGGTTGAGGGGCGGGCTCTGGTTCGGGGGTAGGCGGCTGCGGTGGAACGACGGGTTGATTCGACATGGGGGAGTCTCTGTCAGGGATTCTAACTCCTAAACAGTACCCAGTACCCAGTACCTGGTACCTGGACACAACCCAGGGCCGGTAGAGACGCGGCTTGCCGCGTCTCTTTCTGCGGGGATGCGCTGCGGGATACGCCCGACACGATTCGCATGGCTTGTTGCCCACGCTTGAAATCTCGCGCGCGGCTCGGAGGTTAGGCCATTGCCATGGCCGCGGGAGACGGGGCAAGCCCCGTCTCTACCGGTCGCGAGAATCAAGTGCTTGGGTTGTAATAGTTTAGCTAGAGGTTATGGACAAGAGGGAGATGAAAGAAGGGTTTCTCTCCGGAAATCGGGGTCCGACCACGCGCTAGAATGCCCTCCAGGAGCGTTTACGAGGCCTACAGGCGCGATCTGGGGTCAAGGATGACCTAGAGGTCATCCGGGATCTTAAAACGAGCCTATAAGTCACTCCAGCAAAAAGTTAGCTCTGCGCTAAGGTACTACCAAAAAATCTGTCGCTCATAATCTCGCAGCAATAACAAATTCTTCTCAGTTCGCGTCCGTCTCGATCCGCGGAATCCGTGGCCGACTACCAGGCATGCTTCATGGCCTTGGCGAATTTCTCCTCGGGCAGCGTGTTCAGCACATCGCCCGGGGTCAGCCATGCGCGCCGCGCCTGCAGTATTCCAAACCGAATCTTGGCGAGGTGCGAGGTGTGATGCGAATCGGTGTTGATCACGATCTTCACCCCATGCCGCTTGGCCTGCCGCAGATGAACATCGTTCAGGTCCAGGCGATCGGGATACGCGTTCAGTTCCATCGCGACTTTGTTCCTGGCGGCAACGCGGAGCACCGCGCCCAGGTCAAAGCCATACGCGTCGCGGCGAAGCAGGAGGCGGCCGGTGGGATGTCCGAGAATGGAAATATTTGGATTCTCCACTGCCTTCAGCAATCGCTCGGTCATCTTGGACGGTTCCTGGTTGAACTGAGAATGCACGCTGGCGATCACCACATCCATCTGCGCGAGCACGTCATTGGAGAGATCGAGATCGCCATCAGTAAGGATGTCGACCTCGACGCCGGCGAAGATGCGAATGCCTTCGAGCTGGTCGTTCGCGGCGCGGATGCGCGCGATGTGCTGGACGGCGCGCTTGTCATCGAGGCCATTGGCGAAAGCCAGGTTCTTCGAGTGGTCGGTGATAGCCAGGTACTGGTAGCCGCGCTCGCGGGCGGCCAGCGCCATCTCTTCAATGGTGTTGCGGCCGTCGGTCTCCACGGTGTGCATGTGCACATCGCCGCGCAAGTCTTTGTCGGTAAGAAGCTCGGGCAACTTGTGCTCGGCGGCTAAATCAATCTCGCCGAGGTTTTCGCGCATCTCGGGCGGAATGTAATCGAGGTTGAGCTTGGCATAGATCTCCTGTTCGGTCGCTCCCGCCACGGGCGCTTCGGTCTTGAGATCGGCCAGGCTGTACTCGCTCAAGGTGTAGCCCATCTTGAGCGCGCGCTGGCGGAGTGCGACATTATGCGCTTTCGAGCCGGTAAAGTACTGCATGGCGGCGCCGAACGACTCGGGCGGAAGCAGGCGCACATCGACCTGCATGCCATTGCGCACGTGGAAGCTGACCTTGTTCTCGCCGCGCGCAATCACATCCATGAGCGGCGGATACTTCACCACGTGTTCGATCGCCTGCTGGCGCTTGGCATCGTCGCCACAAATCTTGCCGGTCACGAGGATGTCGAGATCGCCCACCGTCTCGCGCCCGCGGCGCAAGGAGCCGGCCGGCGTGATCTTCTCGATGCCGGGGAACTTCGCCAGGTAGGCGATGAGTTTCTCCGCCTCAGTTTCGGCGGCATCGATGAGGAAACGGCCGCTGATGCGGCGATAGTCCTCGATCGCCTTCAGCAGCTTGGTCTCGTGCTTCTCGCCCAGGCGGGGCAAAGTGCGGATCTTGCCTTCGCGCGCCAGCTTCTCGACACCGTCGACGTCGCTGACTTTGTACGCGCTCCAGATCAGCGCGATGGTCTTCGGGCCGAGTCCCTGAATTTTGAGGAGCTGCAGCATCGACGGATGATATTTCTGGAGCAGTTCGGCATGGACCGCCAGGCGCCCACCCTGCAGGATCTCCTGCAAATTCGTGAGCATGCCCTTGCCGATGCCGGGAATGGCGAGCACCTTCTTGGGATCGACGATCAGTTCCGCAATGCGTTCAGCATGATTTTCGATCGCCTGCGCGGCGTTGCGGTAGGAACGGATGCGGAACGAGTCGGCGCCATCGATCTCGAGCAGATCAGCCGTCTCATAGAGCAAGTTGGCAATTGCTTTGTTCTCCATGGAGGAGATCAGCTTAAACAAAGTTGGCGGGAAGAGGGAAGTCAGACGAAGCAGAGGCGTGCAAAGACAAAGATACCACTGCGCAGGCTGGGGTGGAGCCAGGCACGGCAGCCCAGTTGAAGGAGGGAAGACGAAGCCAGAACGGCGCTTACGATGCCTTGGTTACGTTGGCGGCTTGCGGTCCTTTCTGGCCCTGCACGATCTCGAACTCGACCTGGTCTCCTTCTTGCAGACTCTTGTAGCCATCGGCGGTAATGGCGCTGTAATGAACAAACACATCGGCACCGCCGTCGCGGCCGATGAATCCGTAACCCTTCGCGTTGTTAAACCACTTAACCGTACCTTTCAGTCTTTCCACAATCGCCCCCTGAGCCAGGCATCGTTCACTCGTCCGAGAATCCCTGGTTTGGGAACTCGTCCAAGGATCCTGCCTGCCCGTGTTCTGGGCACATTGTGGGATGAGGAGGGGGGGCTGTCAAGGACTTGAGTCACCGGCGGGCGGCTGTTCTCCGCAACCGTTTTTGACTCCGGTGATAAGCCAGCCAGAGGATGGAGGAAATGGTTTTGGCGTCGCAGATGGCGCCGCGCAGAACCATTTGGACCGCGCGGGAGAGCGGAACCATGCGGTGCTCAATGACTTCGTCGTCTTCGGGGCGAGCCTGACCTGGAGTCAGTTCCTGCGCCCAGAAGACCGTCATCGGCTCGGCCACGAAGCCGGGACTGGCGAAGAACCGCAGAATGCGCTTCCAGCGCCGGGCGGTGTAGCCGGTCTCTTCTAATAATTCGCGCTTGGCGGCGGGCAGCGGCGATTCGCCTTCATCGATGCGCCCGGCGGGCAACTCCCAGAGAAAGCTTTCCGCGGCGTGGCGATATTGCCGCTCCAGCAAGATCAGCGGATCGTTGCCCTGTTCCTGGGTCGCCAGCACCACGATGGATCCGGAGTGCCGAACGATTTCGCGCCGCGTCTGGATCCCGGTTGGCTCCAGCACTTGTTCCGACGTAACCCAGAAGGCAGGCCCCTTGTAGACCAGCTTGCGGGACAATACGCGCGCGGTCTTTCGCTTGGGCGAGGAATTCTTCTTCGAACGACGACGGGAAGCCATGGCAACAATATACGGGAAGGCTGGCCCGAGCAGGGTAGCGCGTGTTGATTGCAGGGTCGGCTGTTATGCTGCTTCGGGACCGGGCGCGAAATGGCGAAAAAAAAGAAGATCGCGATTGTGGGAGCCGGCAAGCTCGGCAGCGCCCTGGCGGAGTCGCTGCGTGCGGCGGGATACCGGATCAGCGAAGTTGTTTCGCGCGACACGCCTGCATCGCGGCGCCGGGCCCGCGCGCTGGCGCGCCGGGTCTCCGCCCGGGCAACCACCATCCCGCGGCCGGAGCTGACGGCGGAGATCGTTTGGTTTTGCGTTCCGGATCGCGCGATTGCCCTCCAGGCCGCTGCTCTGGCCAAGGCGCACCCCGACTGGCACGGCAAGATTGCCGTGCACTCCTCAGGAGCGCACGACAGCGTCGAATTGGCGGCGTTGCGTGCGCGCGGCGCCGCGACCGCGTCGGCGCATCCGCTCATGACCTTTGTGCCTGGAGTCCGGCCTTCGCTCGCGAGCGTCGGCTTCGCGGTCGAGGGGCAGGCCGCAGCCCTGCGCGCGGTGCGGGGACTGATTCGAGCCCTTGGCGCACAGGCGTATCCGATTGATGCGCGGCGCAAGGTTCTGTATCACGCGTGGGGGATGTTTGCCTCTCCCCTGGTGATTGCGCTGCTCGCCGTTACCGAGGGAGTCGCGGCCCGGAGTGGGGTGGGGCGAGCAAAGGCGCGCGAGCGGATGGCGCCGATCCTGCGCCAGACGCTCGAGAATTATGTGCGCCACGGCCCGGCCGGGGCCTTCAGCGGACCTATCATTCGGGGAGATGCGGAGACGGTGCGCAAGCATCTGCGTGCATTGAAGGGCATGCCTGGCGCCTCCGAGGTGTATCGCGCGCTCGCCCGAGCGGCGCTCGGAAGCTTGCCGGTGAAGAATCGCAAAGCGCTGATAAGGGCGCTGGCAGGCTGAGGAGCGGAGTCACCGAGCTTCCTACGCAGAGGGCAGCACAGCCGCAGCCTGCGAAAGCCGCGAGACGATGAGCAGCCCGACGAGTACTACCACAAGGAAGGGCAGCGGCACAGCGAGTCGGAGAGGCAGCAGAATCGCCGACGGACTAGCCAGCAGCGCGGGCGCGACCGATCCTGCGATCATCAGTCCACACGCCGTAACCCATTGCCAGAAAAGTACACCGACAAATAAGACGGCAAGCCAGCGCCGCGGACCAGGCGGCTGAAAAAGCTGGCCACGATGGATGTAGATCACGAGCAGGCCGGGCACCAGCAGGATGTGCTCGTAAATGGCATCGCCCATGGGCAGCGCAAGCACCGTGAGCGTCAGTACAAAGCTGAGCATCAGCCAGAAATTGGGATCGCTGGCGGAAGCGTTCCGGCTGCGCCATCCCCACGCGATGCCGAGGGCGAGCAGAGCAAGAGCCACCAGCCAGCCGATTTTTGGTCCCAGTACCAATGGAAGGAGGGGCGGCAGGGTGTACTGGCGATAGTCGAGCAGGGCCCGGAGCCAAAGCCCAATCCAGCCACGAAGAACGACTTCGCTTGCCCCGATGAGCGCGGCGGAGAATGCCGCCAGCCCGAAAACCAATCCTCTTCTGCGCCGCCAGTTGCTCAAGGCCCACATTACCAACCACGCCGTGAGCAGCGCCGTGAGTTGCGGCTTGATGGCGGCAAGCGCCAGCACTCCGCCCGCCAACCAGTAGCGGCCGCGCGCCAGGGCCCATCCGGCTGCTGCCAGGAGGGTTGCCACGACGATAGTGGGCTGGAGCGCAAACAGGCCTTCCAGTACCGGGTAGCTGGTGAGGTACAGCAGAAGGAAAACAGCGAGCAGGCTCGGAGACACTCGCGCATCAAATGCCTGCAGCCAAAGCAGCGCTGCGGCAATGGCGAGCAATGGAAAGACGAGCGCCAGCATTGCCTGCACCCGGTGAAAAGAAAAAAGGGAAAGAGGCCACGCCAGCAGATTCGCACTCAGCGGGTAGGAATACGCGCGGTAGCGAGGCGGCGGATCGCCCGGGCGAGTTGGATCGAGCGTGCGTCCGTAGACACCAATCTGGATGGCATGCGTGGCAATGTCGGTGTAGGGATTCGCTCGCGATTCGGTTAGCTGCCGCGAGGTGAGCCAGAGCGGGAAGAGATCTCCGCCATAGAAGTACCCGCCCGCCCGCTGTTGCCGGACCCGCGCCGAACGGGCTCGCGGGATAAAGACGCCGAAATAGTATCCCGTCATGCCGGTGGCGAGCACGATGGCCAACACTAGAAGGCGAGCCGGGGTGAAGCGCATTTTGGCTGGCAGTATCGCACACCGGGGAGGCAGTGGTGAGAATTCATGCGCACCTCCCGGATGGCGGATGCGGCTTGGCGCGCAGCAGACGGGGCAAGCCCCGTCTCTACCAGTAGAAGGGAGGATACCACCCAGCTGCGAGTTCGGGCCGGACGCGGCCCTCAGCGCGAAGTAAACAGGTGGCCCAGCTTTTCTTTCTTGGTCTTGAGATATTCTTCGGCGTGTTCGGTAGGGGCCACTTCGCAGGGCACGCGCTCCACCACTTTCACGCCGCCGCGCTCGAGCGCCGCGACCTTGTCGGGATTGTTGGACAGCAGGCGCACCCTGGTAACACCCAGCGCCTTGAGAATTTCGGCAGGGAGGGCGAACTCGCGATGATCAGCCTTGAAGCCGAGCTTCTCGTTGGCCTCGACGGTGTCGAGTCCGGAATCCTGCAGTTCATAGGCCTGGAGCTTGGCCATCAGTCCGATGCCGCGTCCTTCCTGCTGTTCGTAAATCAGGATGCCGGTGCCAGCCTCGGAGATGAGCGATAGCGCCATTTCCAGCTGGTCGCGGCAATCGCAGCGCAACGAACCAAAGACATCCCCGGTCAGGCACTGGGAGTGGACGCGAACCAGAGGCGCAGCGTCGCGCACATTACCCATGACCAACGCCACCGCCTCTTCCTTTTTGCTGGCGTTGCGGGCATCGGCGAGCGTGCCCTCGAAGCCGAAGATGCGAAATTGCCCCCAACGCGTCGGGAAGTCGGCGCTTGCCACCTGGCGAACTGCAATCGAGGAAGCCACGATCCTGATTATAGATGTTCGCAGCGGGGGAAAAGCACCGCGGGGGTTGCTGCAGGGTTGGCGCAGATGCGGGAAGGGGCGCGGTTCAACTTGGAGAAGGGAACGGAGCGCTGGTAAAATAATGTCTCCCGCAAACCTCGGCGGTTGTGGGGCTATAGCTCAGCTGGGAGAGCGCATCGTTCGCAACGATGAGGTCGTCGGTTCGATCCCGACTAGCTCCACCATGTTTCCAACCACTTAGCGCCGTCATCGACAAGTTACGTTCCAATTCACGTTCCAAAGATCAGTTGATTGTTGAGCTCTGCGGGCGTCTCGCTTCCACCATGTCCATCATTTTCGTCACGGCCCGTCGCTGACTGTCGGGGACGTGCTGCGCGTAGATGTCCATCGTGGTTGTGATGCGAGAGTGTCTCATCTGCCCTTGCACGTCTTTCGGATTGGCTCCCGCTTCGATCATCCAGGTTGCACAGGATGTTCGTAGCGAGCGCCAGGTGGCTTTCTTGGGGTCCATGCCCAGTTTGAGGGCCGCCGGCCGTAGGTGGCGCCTGAGGATGTTGCCGTCTTGCATCGGCACGCCTTTGCGCAACGACTGGAAGACTAGGTCCGTTGGTCCATCGAACCGGACAACCTTGATCCGTTTCTTTGCACCCTTGCCGCCCCAGTTGAGTTCGACTTCCATGTCCTTCAGCCGGTTGATTCGCGCGATGACGGACGGATCTACCCAGATCGCTGTTGCGCTTCCCGCCGTTTTCGTAACGCTCCAATCCCCGCGGCAGTAACGCTCATCCACCATCAGGGAGTCATCGCGAACGTCTCCCCACTTCAGGCCCACAAGCTCGCTGATCCGCAGCCCGCTGAAGACGGCAACGTAGATCATTGTTGCGTAGGGCTCATCCACAAACTCGACCAGCCGTACGAACTCCTCCGGGGTGATGTGCGGCTTTTGCTTCCTACGGTTCACCACTTTACTTCGAGGAATCTGGACGGACAGGACAGGGTTCCTGGTCAGGAAGTCGTACTGCACGGCGCTTCCGAGGACCGCCGACAGCACCTCCTTTATTTTGAGGATCGTATCGCCGCCGAGCTCCGACGTCCCCAGTCCGGAGAAGTACTTCTGCAGGGCAAGCGTGCTTAAGTCCCGCAGCGGCATGGCACCGAATACTGGCATCAGGTACTTTCGCAAAGTTGATTCGTAGTTTTTCTGGGTGGTGCTCGCCATCAGCGGCAGTACCACCGGTTTATAGGTTGAGTTGACGTAGTTCTCGAATCGAGTTGCAGATCCGATTGTTTGAGAATTCAGCTTTCGTAGCTCTTCGTCGGCTCGCTCCATCGCTTCGTGCTTGGATTTCGTAACCTCGCAGAGTTTGACGCGTTTTCTTTTCCGAACAAGCCTCCCGTCGCAGAAGTGATCCTGCCATGGGTTGATCCACCACCAGTTCCCCTCCTTGAACGGTTTGGGGCTCTGATGCCTCCTCCTGGCCATGTCCGCTCCTTTCAGCGGAGCCAGGTAGTTCGCCTCGGCGGACACACTACCACGAGTTGGTTGCACGTGTAGTGTGCAGTTTGTGACATCGAGCCGGGATGGGGTTAAGTTGCTCAAATTGAAAAGGCCACCGCGCTGGTGGCCTTCCTTGTTCCAGATTCAGATGTTTTAGGTACGGCTTTCCTCGCTATGTGCGCCCTCGTCCGCACAGCGACTTACGGGCGCTCATCGCGAAGGGTTATTTGAACGCCCGCCTCGGCAGCTTGATCCCCAGCCTCCTGAAGACCTCAGACATTACGTACTCCAGGTCAGGAGCATGTCCGTGCTTCGCGATAAACTCTTGACAGATCTCCCCGCGGAGCTTCTTTGCTTCGGCCGGAGACTGTGGGTGCTCTTTGGTGGCCGGCGCGGGAATACGCGTCGGCGATTGCGGTGGAATACTCGCGTCGACGAACTTCATCGTGCGACGCTGCTCGGCCGTAAGGGTAGCGGCGACCTTGCCCGGCCTCATCGGTCGAGAAAGCGGTGGCCTAGAAAAATCATTGCCCATCGGTTTCCTCCTCGCTCGAGGCGTCATGCCCTTGACGCAAGAGTCCGGTCTCCTCTGCGCCACGTTGGCCCGGGAGTGGGGGCTCATAGCGCACGACCAGAGTCTCTGACGAGTCTGAATTGCGGGAACTGGCCGTCACCAGGGCCTGGTAGTAACGGCCATCGGCGACTACCGAGGACTCGTCAATCCGAACAATGATTCGCAGCGCATGGGCCCATCGGGTGAGCTCACTTGATGCGAGCAGATGGCAGCTCATCGATCCCATCGCGCGGAAGACCTCGTAACCCTTTGACCGCAGGTCTCGATAGGAAGCTGCGATCGCACGATCAAGAAACGCTTTTTTGTCGCGGGCTTTCCGATCGGCGTTCCTTTGCTGAATCTCGGCATCGATTCGAGCGTTTCTCTGTGCAACCTCGGCCTCAATGGCTGCGAGGGTCGCCTTTGGGGTGCCCTGGCCGTTGAGCGGGCCATTTTGATAGTTGCCGAGCTGGGGCAGCCACTCGTACGGTTGCCCAGCATAACGAATTCCATCGGACGCGTAGTAAGCGCGGACCATCATCTCCACATCCTCGACCGTCCAGGTTGGGTTGAGTGCGAGAACCCGGGACAGCGCTGGGGTGTCGCTGCCCTTGCACCACTCCAGCTCTCGCTGAAATCTCTGTCTGAAGAGTTGCATACAGAGTTTTGGGATGACCTCGTGGAGCCGAGAAAGATCCGCGCGACTTCGGCTTGGTCTGTAAAACGTTCGTGACTTCGATACCTCGGTGCTTGTAAGCATGTGTAGTTCTCCTCGGAAAATTGTGGAACGGGCGAGCGGCCCTTTAAAGCGTCGGGCCCGATTGGTGGTGTCCAATCGAGCCCGCAAAGAGCAACGACGCCTCAACCTCTCAATCTATCGCCTACCAAACCTTCCCATGCGCGCTGGAGTCCTCGCTGAGTTTTCCTCGGCCTCCAGTTGTACGTTTCGAATCATCGCGGATGTCATGATTGCGCTGCGCTCAGACTCAGAGAGTGTCTCGCTGTGAAGGCGATCGGCAAACTTGCTTGCCATTTCAGCACGTCGAATCTCGAATGGCTTATCCGCCGCGGTCACCCACGAGTACAGGCCGTAGCGCGCCGAATCCATGACGTCGTCGAGCGGGTCGCCGCCGACCTTCAATAGGTCGCCCGGCTTCTTGGGATCATGGACCCTGCTCGGGATCGCCGCGATCAGTTGCGGGCAAGTATCTGCAATCAGCCATTGGCCGCGTGCCAGCATCTGGTACATCAACTGCCAGCCACCCACGCGATCATTGCTCCCATCGATCGCCCCGAGGTTGCATTCAGCAAGCACCTCGTTGACCTGATCGCGAACGCTGTGTCCGGTTCCGGTTTGGCTCTTGTTCGCGGGGTCCTGGTACACGACCACAATGTTGCGGTGCTGTCCGTTAGTCTCTCCCTTGAGATCGAATCTTCGCACCAATTCGTTGGCAAAATCGTAAGCCGAGGTGTGCTTCAGAACCATTTCGCCGATGGTTACGATTCGCCCATCCTGCAGGCACACGTGAAGGTGTGCAGCCGCAGACGACCGGCCGAAGCCGTAGTCAATCGAGACGAAATGGGAGTCCCACCAGTTGGCGCGAATGTTTGCCCACGGAATCACCATGCGTCTTTCGTCCCAATGCGCGAAGTAACAGCCTTCAACCGCTCCCCACTCGCCACGCACCCACTTCGCCTGCAGCGCCGGCGGAAGATCCTGCAAGCTCGCCCGATACGCGTCGCCGGCTTGAGTACCGACGGCATAGGTGGGGTTCTGATCGATCGACGCCCGAATCGCGCGGTATTGATCCTGGCGGTAGGGGCTCTTCTCCTCCCCAGGTGCCGGTCGCTTCGTGCCATCGCAGCCGAACAGGCACTTGAGTGCCTCCGCGCCCGGGCCGCCAGGAGTGCTCGCCCCGAGTATCTGAGCTGGCGCCGAACGCCCGGCAAGATCGATAGCGAGGGGGCTTCGCACCGAACCCGACATGAATCTCCAGATGTCGAGCTCACATTCCGCCCACTCATCGATCAGCAGGGTGTGTACTTCGAACGACAGAACCTTCCGGGCGTCTTCGACATTGGCCGCGGTGACAAACCAGATTTTCGAATCCTTCGTTGAGCCGTCCCGGTCCCTCGCTCTGACAATCGCCGTGTGGTCCGAAAGATTCAGGTCGTGGTAGAGGTCTTTCGGCAACTTCAGCATTTCGTCCCAGATCGATCGCTTAAGTTCGGGCCATGTTTTCCGGTAGATCGCGACTCGACAACCCGGCACGAGGTACGCTGTCTGGATTGCTTTCCACAAAATCGCAGCACTTTTGCCCGACCCTCTGTTGCCGTGAAATAGTACATGGCGCTCGGTCGCAGAAAAGAACTCTCGCTGTGCCTCATGCGGGACAAAGATTGCCCTTTTGACTCGTGGTTGTCCTGCCGCATCTCGCTCGACCTCATAGACAGAGAACGGGACACGACTTCCATAGTCGCCAGCAAAGTCGATTAGGGTTGGCATTGGTACTCCTGCAGCCGCCGCTTGACCACAAATCTACTCACGCCCAATTCCTTGGCCAGGGCACTCACTGACTTCCCCGTTGCGCCCAGGGCCATGAGTCGCGACGTGTCTACGGCGATGCGAAATGGCTGACGGTGGGAGCATTGCGGTCTTCGGTTACAGGCCTGCTCTTTTCGAGTTGCCCATCGACTGTTGCCGGGCTCGTAGTTGCCATTGTTATTTGGGAAGCGGTCGAGCGAGGTCCCGGGCGGTCTGCGCCCCATGTCAGCCAGAAAGGCCCCAAAGCTATTCTTCCAGCGATCACACATTGTGATTCCACGACCGCCGTAGTCGGCAAATTGTTTGGCTCTTGGATTGAAGCAGCGAGACTTGGCTGAGTTCCACGCGCGGTATTCTGGCGTTCGTCCCTGCCTGCGGGCGTCTCCGTGCTTAGTGCGCCTTGTTGCAGCCTCGCTAATCAGCTTTCGCTGTGCGCAACCACAACTCTGGGTTGAGCCTCTGGTTAGGTTTATAGATGTTGCGCGTTTTATGGTTCCACAATCGCAAAGACATTCCCACACCAAGTATTTCCGCCGGCCCTCGTTTGTAGGTCCGATAGCGACAAGCATGCCGAAGCGCTGTCCGGTAATTTCCTTAGACTTCGGCATCACTACCCTTCGGGAGTGCCACAATTACGCCTTCCCCAAATTGCACCTTCGTTCGGCCTTCGATAACCACACCGGTTTCTGCAGTCTGCGTCTCGTGCGCTGGCCTTGGGAGAACAACAATCACCCCTCCTTGAGCTGTGTCAGCGTCCTTGGGTTCGGGCTTCCAATAGCCCCCGTAGGACGCCGCCATCTCGGCGTATGCCCTTCGTTCCGACCAGGCGATCACGTCGCGAGTGTCCGTGACCGAGCCTTCGCTGCTGAAAAACTTGGTCTCCATGGCCCCGAGCCCTTCCGAGATTGCCTTGGCGATCCGCTCCGGCGGGATGGTCTCTCGGACCAGCGCAGAGAACGCCTGGCGGACATCCGCCGTTTCGATCTTCTCCGCGGCGTGTGATGCCATTGAAGTCGAATACCCAGCGTCCAACGCTGCAGCCCGGCGGGTCTTTCCAGCAATTCGCTCCTCGACATACCGCTGCTTCCTGGGTGGCAGTTCAGCGGCTAGCTGAGCGCCGGTGGGTACTTGCTGTTCCGAATCCGGTGACTTCCGCGTTTGGCTCTGCTGTTTCGATTCAGGTGCGTGCTGCTTGTGGCGGAACAACGCCGAAGGAGTCACCCCGTATTGTTTCGAAACATTGCGAAACGGAACGTTGTTCCGAAACAAGGCCTCTTCGATGGCCACACGCGCCGGATGCGCGCAGACTGTGCAGGCTCTAGGCATTCGGCTCCTGGCCTTCGCCGAACTTGGCAAGAACTCCCTGCGCTAGCTTGAGGGCGTCTGCCCATCCGCGGATGAGGTTCGCGCAAATTGACTCGATCGCCTTGAGGGAGTCGAGCGCATCGTTCCTGTCCTGGGTTGCCAGACTCTGCTTCAGTTCGATAACGGCATTCGACAGCCTCTCGAAATCGATCTGGCGCGCCCGCTCCGAGAGGTCCACGTCTCGAGACAGGTCTTCGACGTCACCGAACCGCACGATGCTCACTGAGGCGATGTGATCGTCGAGAAAGCGGGCAATTTGCTCCGCCTCTTCGAGCGATGTCCCCTGGGGCAACCCGAAAGCGAGGAAGTCGGGATCTTCGACTGGGCGCTCGGAAACCGGGGTATCGTCGGCGCACTCGGCCGTCAGGAAAGGGTCGGCGACGAAGTCGATTACGCCTTCTCGGATCTCGCGTGCCTCTGGAGCGCTCTCTTTCACCCTAAACCGGCACCGTGCACTTTTAGCTGTTGCCATCTTGTTCCTGCCTCTCAAAACAACTGTTTTCTGAACACCTCGACCTTTCGTGACTTTCCAAAAACCTCATCACTACGCGCCCAGTTAAGTCCTTTGCGCGCGCGTTCCAAAATGGGGCTTCTCAGGAAATGCTCTCGGGCGCCCTATAGCCTGGTCTTCTTCGCCGCCAACAACTCCGCTTGCTGCCTCAGCATCGCGCGTCGATCTCGGAGTTGTACATCGGTGAGTGGTGATGGAATCGGCTTCGGTTTGAACGGGGGGACCTCAGCCGGCTTCGCTCGCGGCGTGGGTCCCTTGGTCTCATGCGCATCCGGTTTCGCGACGAGTTGGAGCCGTGGCGCTTCTGTCAGCAGCTTCGCCGCCGAGACCTCTTCTATCGCCGCCCAAGCCGCGTACTCCTCGAGGAAGCGCCGTTGGAGAAACGGGTAGTCTTCGTGTGTCATACACTTGTACGCTCGCCACCCGCCGCTACGTCGAACGCTGTCTAAGACTCTTTGCGTGAGCTTGGGTGGTTCCGACGACCGAACTCCGCGATCGATCACATAGCTGCCGTTGACGTCGCTTCGAACCCACTTTTCGGCGAACGCGACCGCCACTTCCCATGCCTTTCGGCCCTCGGCTTCGAGTTGTGGAACTTCTTGCCCCTCCATCCGCTGCAGGATGTCCGGCAAGCGAATCGGATACCGGCATTCCCGCGCGCAACGTGTGAGGGCGCCATCGATTTGCTCGTCACTGCCGCTCTGAGCGAGGATTTGCGACATCAATGCCAGTGCGCCTGGCTCATCGGGTCGGCTCCCCACCACACTATAGAAACGCGCCAACTTCGCGAGCAGACTTTCACTGCGCTCTTTTGTCGCGCAAGATCGCGAGTTCTCGTTCGACAATCTGCCCAATGCTCGGCTTTCCATGTTTACCTCCATTCGATCTCCATCCAGCATCCTCAAACCAAAACTTAGTCAACTCAACACCCTCGTCTTGTGCATCTTTAGCCTTCGCCAAAAGGAACTCGTATGCGGCCGCCGGACCCTTGCCCTCTTTGCTTAGGGCGACAATTGCAGCGCCCACGACCGCGTTGTTGGTTTTCGTCTCAGGGAGGCCGACCTCCTGGAGCAATCTACTTGCGTACTGAAGTGGGTGGAGATCGCTTGGTGTTCCAGGTGGAACTCTTGTAGGACTCCCGGAGTCCTCAGGTACTACTACGGTTGGAGTAAGTGAGGGCGCAGGTTCCTCGCCCTTTCCCCTTCCATTTCCATTTCCTTTTCCCTTTCCACTTCCGTGAAGTAGGGCTTCGTTAGGACTATCTGAGGACTCAGGTAGTGGTATTGGAGTAGGCACGTAGGGCTTGGAAGGATTATTGATCTTCTGGTGGCGCAGGAAGTTGTTTACCTGTAAGCATGAGCGACCTCCCACTTCGTAGACCAGCACAAGATGTTGCCGCTCAAGCTCACCGACTAGGGCCGCCACATCCACATCATCGCAAGCGTAGACTTGCATCTTCAGTCGCTTTGGCGAGTAGAACAACCGACCAGCATCGTCGGCGTGCACCCATAGGCCGATGAACAGCAGTCGTGCTGCGATCGAACATTCTGCCAGTTTCTCATCCGTGAAGAACTCTGGCTTGATCGTGCGGATCCTGGCCATCAGCGGCCGCCTTCCTGAAGACTGGACCAACGCTGGGTTGGACGCTTCAGTTGAAAGAACATCCGCTTAGATTGCTTTTCCCTTGTCGGTTTTCCGTGACTACAGTAGAGTGATTGTGACATCTCAGTTTCTGCCTTGGGCGCGCTTGCCGGCGCGCCTTTCGTTTTCAGGCGTTGACTACGTGGCGAAGAGCAAGGCTCCTTAAACGGCAACCGACTCGCCACCTGACAGCACACTTCGAATCTTGCTTTCTCGGCCCTTAATAGCATCAAGCAGAACGCTTCTTACGCCAGCTTCCTCCTCCTGGCGAAGCTCCAGTTGTCCGCATTCAGCGAGGCTAATTCGCATCCTGCTCACGCCGCATCGTTGAGCCAGTTGCCACTGGGTTAGCCCAGCCATCCGGCGCAGTTCCCGAAGATTCATAAGCTTGTCTCCTGTAAGCTCGACATTAATTACCCCTACGCTCTGTCGGCGGGTGTGCGCACCGAGTGCCTCGATGCCCCGATATCTCAGCCGGCCCGCGCGCCCGGCGATATCACCGTCGACAAGCTGCATTGCGCCACGAACAGCCTTCCAATGTTGTGCGCGAACCCACACGTAGCGGTCTGGACCGACCACTCTGACTCGCCGGAGCGACCGATCCTGGACCATCACCTCGGCGGCCGCTCTCCGCAAATGGCGATGATCGATACATTTCGGCACGATGCCGTACTTCTCAAACTGCTCAGCATCGTGCAGTGAAAGCAGGCAAACTTTCCCGCCTTGGTGCACAGCCATGTCTCGCGAACACTCCTCTCCTATCGAGGTGGGTTTATTGCCCAGGTAGATTTTGGGCGGCCTTCCTGGATGGCCAGCGTCCCGCTTGTCACGCGGCAACTTTGCTTACTATGCCGTGCGCCGGGTGGCTGGTGTGAGTACGAATCGACAGGAATTTTGTGAACAAAAGCGTTACCGCTCTGAAATCGCGCCGGCCGGATGATCCTGATGAGACGAAGTTCCTACGGCCAGCTTGTGGCCGAAACCCTTGCGAACACGAGGCAATGCTATGAAAGCTAGGATCTTCTCAACATCGACGGCAGGTTTGACCGACCTTAGCACCGAGTCCAAGTAACGCGGTCTTTTCGCCGCTTGCCGGTGTCGTCTCAGAAGCATCCGAAGGGTGCCAGGTTCTGTTACTTCCGATGTTCCGGACTCGTATCCTACCGCTGTGAGTAGGCATGCAATTTGCTCGTAGTGCTCCCGGCCTGTGGCGTCTTTGGTGTGCTGCAGCATTCTAATGATGAGCAGCTTCGACATTGACAGCTTCGTCTTGCCGACGTCGGCCAATAACCAGGCTTGCACTTGCAGGTATTGGGAGTACGCGCTCAGAGCCCCAGGGAGGAGTTCGAACATGTGAGCGTAGGTCTGAAGGTTCGCAGAGAATTTCAGAGACTCGGCGGGGTTGAGGTGCGGGTTCTTGTTGATCCTGGCAATCTCATCAGCAAGGGACCTAGCACGCGCACTCGCGCGACGAAGGTCTGCAGGGCGCGGCAACGTGAGTCCGTGACTGTCGCGTTGAGAATTGGCAATCACACGTAGAAATGCAATCGTGGTGTCCCGACTCATCCCGTGGACGCTTAGGGCATCAAGGGCCTCTTGAGCACCTGGATGCTCAAAGAGTTTCGCTAAGAAGCGATCAGCGCCCGCGATCTCGCTAAAAGAACTGCTGCTTTGCTTGCGAGCACGTTTCGATGGCTGCGTGGGCATGGTCACCCTTCTCGTGACCTTCTCGATTTCGAAGTACCTGGAAAGGGCGGTCGAGAAGGTACCGCCCTTTGTCGCTGCCGACCGTCGCCGGCGAGCTATCCGGTTCTGTCGCGATACTAGCGCGAGAGAAGGGAACTATGGAAGAGATCAAGAAGGAAATCTGTGAACGAGTTGTATGACTGCCCATTTCTGGTGCAGTTATTGTGTTGTGAATTTAAGGGAGCCACCGCCAGCCTTGGGGCCAGAGCCCGTACCAGCGTAAGACCTGCCAGAGTCCGTCGATCGCGAGGCATGCAGCAATGAAGTGCAGCGCCCAGTACCAGCGGGGAAGGGACTCCTGTCTGAGGCCCCCCTTGAACTTCTCCAGCGCGCTTCGAGCGGTGCGGAACGATTTATAGAGACATAGCTCATCTGTCGAGTCAGCGCCTCCGATCAAGCCCTGGTGTATGGTCTCGTTCATCATGAAGACGTGGTTGATGTAGGTGTGCTCCTTCTTCTCCCACTTCACTTGCCAAGGATACGGGGTCACGATCTTCTCGGGTGGCATCGAATGTGCCACTTCAAGAGGCGAGGATTTAGGGGCGAGTTTCGCCAAGACGGACTGGAAGGTATCCACGTCCCCCATGACGAACGACTGGTAGCGGTCGATGTAGTCGAAAAAGCGTCGTATCGAGTGGCTGAGCCTAACCATCGGATTTATAACGGGGCCCATCGACTTTGCATATGGTGAGCTCGTTAGGCCGCTCAATGTCGGCGCGCCGAACGTGAATATCATGCGGCTGGGGTTAAACCAGTCGGGGCGGGCCTTAATGAGTTCGCCTCTCGTAGCCTTGAGATAGCCCTTCTCGTCTTCCTTTGTCCCGGCGGCCCACTCGCTCACCAAAGCAAGTTCCGCCTCCAGCCCCTCGACCAAGTTCGAGACGCCGTCGTATGTCTTACGGCGAGAGTCCAGAGACGCCGCTACGTAGGTGAACCAAGCACCTGCGGCGGCCCAGAGGGTGCCGATGGAGGCCCAAAACGTGGCTGAAGTGAGAATGTCTGGGAGCTGTTTCATATCTTGATTACATCGTAACTCGAATGCCCAACCCACAGCCTCTCAGGGCTGCCAGACGTGATTACCTCAGTGATCTGGAGTCCTGGATCTCACGGCATGAAAATTAGCCTTTCAATTCATGCCTCGGAGCCCGATCCGGCGCCTATCTATCGTGATCCTCAATTTGGAACCTACCCAACTAACTGGCGGCCGAGTGCAGGGCAGAATAGAATGCCGTCGCCATTGGACCACAAACAGTTGTGAAAGTACCTGTTCTGCCCGGCCGCGCTACTACTGCCAAAGGAAGAAGACTTGCGAAGAATGAAACTCAAGAGAACAATTTGCTGCTTCATGCTGTGCATGTTGATTACGCTCGCGACGACGCGGTGCACTTCGGGCGGAGCTTCTGCATCTCGAGCCGCCGTTAGTTCGCCAGGGATGCGGCTTGCCCCTGCCAAACTGATGCTTTTCGGTGGGACCGATCACAAGACCTACCTCGGATGTCTGAATTGCTCTGAGTATGCTACCGATTCGATATTCAATCGTTTCGGCCCAAAGGGCAGTGAATATTCCATCGAGAGCATCTGGGACAAGTACGGGGACTTTGGCTCACCTTATTCGGAATATAGTGCTTGTAACCCCTACGCGACCGACCCGCCGGTAATCGTGGATCATGAGGGAAACTACTACGGTCGACTGACTGTGAATGTGTATCACGCAGAGATTGGGGGAGGCCGCCAGTACGTCGGATGGCTGCAGAAGAAGGTCTGTGAGTGACTGAGTAACTTTCAGAGCGATTGCAGCTGAGCGGCTTCAGTTCGGCCGGAATCTCAATTCAATCAGTTCTTGGCTCTCTCCTGGCGCCGGCGCCCATTTCCACTTGTTGATCGCATCTTCAGCGGCCTTCAATAGGAGTGGGTGTCCTCCGACAGCCTGCACGGACTTCACGCTACCGTTAGGCGCAACTGTCACGGTCACCTTGACTGTGCCTTCAAGTCTCATTGGCCTAGCCAGGTCTGGATAGCGAGGAATCACTTTCGTCAGGATTTGTCGCGGGCCCTTCTGGGCGAGGACTGGCCTGCCGAAAAGCGCGACTACTGTACAGAGAACAACAAGCGCGATGGGGAAGAAGCGACGCATAGGCCCCTCTTTCGGAGCGTTTTTCCTGCCTCTGGGAACAGAGCGTTCAGCTCTGAGACAAGATTGATCGCGGTGCAGCGGTAATACAATGGCTCGTCAGTGGACGTTACTTTTGTACTCGAATATCGGGTGGAGGCAGCGAAGGCGGCGCTGATTTCTGGTAGAAGGCGGGTCCAAGCCGAGGCGCGAGCGTAAGCCCATTGTGAGGCTTGGACCCGTGTGCTTGAGTGCTCACCATCCTACCGCCCCGGCAACTCGGATGGGAAGAGAATGCCAGCAAACGAACGTAACGCGACAGAATCGAGGGCTTCCGGGTATTTTGCCCACGTGATCTGGAAACGCATCCTGGGATGGTGGCCCTACTTCTTTCTGGCGATCTCCCTCATTGGCACCGCATTCCTGCTGTGGATCGGCACTCCTCGCTAAGTCGCCAATAGCCTGACACGCAGAATTGCCTTCCCGCTTCACAGAAGCGGTTCAAGTTAGGCGCCTCAGACGCTAGGCTCCTAGTGCCCATCGATCAATTCTTGGCACGTAATACAGTACCGAGCCCACGGAATAGCCTCGAGCCGCCTCGTCCCGATGTCCTGCCCACAATTAAGGCATTCACCAAACTTGCCCTCGTTTATTCGCTGAAGTGCCGCAGTTACGACCCTGAGAAGGCCTTCAGCCTGACTACGCTGGGCCACTGACATCTCGGCCTCGGTCGACGCGGCTGCGCGGTCTCCCTCATCTTTGGCCTCAGTGTGATGATGCCCGCCGGCGCGCAGACGGCTCTGCAGTTCGTCTCGCCGTTCGGTAAGAAGCCGCTGGAAGCGTTGGAGGAGTCGCTTATCCATCGCGGGAGTCTACCTACGTTATTCCGAGCTCTCGAAGAATTCGTTTCTTTCAACTTTGCCAGCAAGCCTAAGTTGTCGATAGCGTATCTCGAGGCGAGCAACCTTCATCAAGAGTGCCAATATGCGAAGCGCTGGGGATGTGATGTCTTCCGATCGACTTCTTACCATTGGAATCTGCTTTTTCGCGCGCGCAAGCACCTCCTTGTGCGGACAGCGCTCGGTCTTCATGAGCTTCACCAATGCTGCGTCGGCGGCGGTGAGACGTTCGTCGACCGTGTGCCTCCGCCGTTTGGTGCCTTTAGTCAATGGGTGACTGGCCCCGCGCGACACGAGTCGCACGGTGGCTCGAGTCTTCTCAACTGTGAGTTTGTTTGTAGCAGTTCTCATTAAGGCCTTCCCTCCTTTTCCTACGCTTTACCTCACTACTGCCACGACAGGGATTGTACGCATACCCAGAATTCTGCAAGCCGCCAACCTGTGATGCCCATCCAAGCACACCCGGTATCCGTCAGCGTGACGGGCTACCAGAATCGCATCCAGTTCACCGGATTCTTGGATTGCTTTGGCCATTACGCCCGCCCGCTCTAGAAACGACGCGTTGTGTGCTTTCGACTGCCCGCGGTCATGGCGATTTCTGCGTACACTTCTTATCGACAACATGAGGTGCCGCACCTTCGGGTAGGCACGCAAGATGTCTCCTAATCCGTCGCACTCGAAATGTTCCGGCGCTGGGTAGAACATCTTTAGGATGGGCGTCAACGAGATGTCCCTCTCTTCCGCTCTTTTGCCTTGCGCTTACGCGCCCGCGCTGCAGCCTTCGAAGCTTTCTCCGCGATGGCCTTGCGCTCGTCGGCGCTCAGAGCTTTTGCCCTGGCCTGTCCACCACGGCGGCCAAGTTCAACCGCCGCAGGGTTCTTTTCTTTAGTGCTGCCATCTCTCATCGCCGAAAAGGATAGCACTACCTTAGCGCCAAGAAATGCACAGGTCGTGCACAAATCCTCTTGACAACCTTAGCGCTAAGGTGAATTATACGGTTGCTTGCAGAATAGAGCGGGCTGAGCGGGTGCTCAAACACCCATCCAGCCCTGACCAAACGGAAACACTGGAGGTTTTCCGATGGCTACTCAAAAAGTATCACCCGCGCCAGCCTTTCCTCAATTCACCATCACGGCTGAAGAGATTGCCCGTTACGCCGAATTTTCCTCGCTGATTTCTCAGCTCGAAGCCCAGCAAAAGGCGCTTCGCGCCGAACTGCTCGAACTGCGCGCTGACGGCGCCCAGCAGGAGGAGACTGGACCGTACCTGCTGGCCTTCACCGACCAGGAACGTCGTGCCGTCGACTGGAAGTCTGAAGCTCTGGCTTTGGCAACCGCGCTCTACGGAGCGGAGGGGATCACAGCCTGGAAGCTTAAGACGGAACAAGCCGCTCCAGTCCAGTTCGTCACGTCGATCCGCGTCAAGCCGAACCCGGCCTTCGCGGCCGGTGTTGTGAAGACAGTGGCAGCGCCTGACGTCAAGCGAAAGCCGGTGGCGTCGGTGCGCACCGCCATCTCCGCGGGAGCTGCTGCCCAGCAATAGGGCCGCAGTTTCCCCCCTTCCTCCCCCATTTTCACTTTCAGGCGGGCAGCCACGCCTTTGGCGCGCGGAGATGAACATGCAAAACGAGAACAGAATTCACCTGGTTCCCCGACCTGAGCCTCGCCCGGCGAGTGTTCAGGAAGCGTGCGAGGAGCCACAAGCGAAACCACCGAAACGAAAGTCAAGCCTCGATCCCAGGGACCTTGTGCGGGAGACGCTGGCAATCGCTGGAGAGTGCAGGGAAGTACTCTCCAGCCCTCACCCGGCAAAGAATCAGTTGCTGGTCGATCTAGTGGCGTCGCTGGCCGTTGCGCGGCTGAGGAAGCGAGGCCGACGATGACCACCTCCCAGGAAGTTCTCACGACATTCGATGGGCTGCTTCTTCGGCTTGAGCGGGATTGCGGACTGAGCATTCCGGAGATCGAACAGGTCCTCCACAGGGCGATCGTGAAGCATGTGCTCGACCAGGCACATGGCAATGTCTCAAAAGCAGCTCAGATGCGGGGGAAGCACCGTAACGGCCTCTCCCGCGAGATGAAGAAGTTCGGCTTCTCGATCAAGCAATGGGATCGCCGGGGAAGCCGAGGAGCTCGCCGGCAGAAGGTGTACGAAGCTTTTGCCGCGGCCGAGACGGGCCCCAGGCTGCAGCAAGGGGTGACGCCATGACCAACCCCTCAAGGCCTGTCCGGGTGGCCCTTTATGCAAGGGTCTCGACTTCCAACGGTCAGCAAGATCCGGAGATGCAGCTGCGCGAGCTCCGAGAGTACGCACAGCGGCGCGGCTGGAAGGTTGCCGGCGAATATGTCGACCACGGCGTCTCCGGGGCAAAGGACTCCCGCCCTGCCCTGAATCAGATGGCCGGGGAAGCTCGACGGCGCCGGTTCGATGTACTGCTGGTGTGGCGCTTCGACCGGTTTGCCAGGTCGGTCTCGCACCTCCTCCGTGCGCTCGAGCTTTTCCAATCTCTTGGAATCGACTTCGTGTCGCTCTCGGAGAGCATCGATACGAGTACCCCTACCGGGAAAATGGTCTTCACCATCCTCGGTGCCGTTGCGGAACTGGAGCGCAGCCTGATCGTCGAACGCGTGAAAGCTGGGCTCCGTAACGCGAAAGCGAAGGGCAAGAAGCTCGGCCGACCACGTCACGATGTAGACACGACCAGGATTGCCGCGCTTCGCGCCTCCGGAGCCTCCCTGCGCGCGATCTCAAGGGAACTAGGGCTGAGCCTCGGAACCGTGCACCGCGCGCTCCAAGCCCGTTCAAAAACTCCGGAAACCGATTTTGGAACAGATGCTCCCCCGGACTCCGGGGAGAAGTGTGTCATTTGCGCCTGAACAAGCTCCACCAACCAATCGGAGGATTGTCACAATGTCTAACTTTGTTCCGTTTTCTCGTAAGCGGCTGCGGGACGTAGCAGCTTTGCGCGAGGAGGAAATCAACGCCCACCTCAACCTGGGCAAGTTGCCAGTGTCAGAAGCAGGCCGGATCTGGCTTGAGTCTCGACGGCCGTTCCTCGCCCCAAGGACTCACAAGGACTACGGGCTTCTCGTAAAGACGATTGCGAAATTCTTCGGAGACATGCCGCTCGAAGAGCTCGCAAATCCGGACCTGATTCGGCTCTTCCAGCTCGAACGAAGCAAGACCGTGGGCCCGCACATCATCAACCACGAGACCTGCGTCATTCAGCAACTGCTGAAGCGGATTCGAAGATGGGCTGAGGTGGCACCGTTCTTCAATCCGCTGCCCTTGCCGCGTGAATCTCCGGGACGTGCGATGACTCCGGAGGAAGAGCGCCAACTGTTTCGGATTGGGCCGCTGAATCCGCGTTGGGAAGTCGCGTACTGGATGGCGATTCTCTCAGCCAATACGGCGGCTGGCCCAGGAGAACTGTGCGGCCTGCGGATAGGGGACGTCTTTGTTGGGGATTCATCGACCGCCCGAATCTACATTCACGAAAACGTGAAGAACAAGAACCGCATCCGGGAGATTCCTCTCAATGCGGATGCTTTCCGAGCCGCCAAAACCCTCGTGGAAAGGGCCCGTCGAATCGGAGCGACAGACGATGAACACTTCCTCATCCCGTTCCGCATCTGCAGAGGCAAGTTCGATCCCACGCGGCACGGATTCTGGCCGAAAACCGCCTGGAATGACATGTGTGCGGCTGCCGGCATCAAACTCCGTCCCTATGACCTCCGTCACCATGCCCTGACGAAGCTAGCTGAAACCCAGTCCGAGCATGTGGTACTCAAGCTCGGGGGCCATGTCTCTCCCCAGATGCTGCGAAAGGTCTATGCACACGTGCGGCTGCCGGCGCTTCGTGCCGCTGTGGAAGACATCAGTCTGTCGGGCCGCAGCAGCAATCCGCCTACTGTTTCATCGGCGCCCAGCCCGAAGCGAGGCAAAACTGCCCCAGTGGAAGAGGACCAGGCGTGGGAAAAGGTCGCTGCCCTGGCCGAGCGCATGAGAATACCTCGAGCGGCCGCCATCGAACTCCTGAAGGAATACGAACAATCCACTCGCGGAGGTGACATCTATGGCTCGTAAGGAACTGGTTTCCGTGTCTCCTGCCGAAGCCGCGCGTGCCGACGATCTTCTGTCCCATCACCTCAGGCGCGTCGGGATGTACCGGTCGAAGCAAAAGAGTGTGGTTCTCTGGTCCCTGTTACGTTCCCCAGAGCCGATTTCGGCCCAGGATCTGTTTTACCTGGTCAAGCAGGAGGACCTGTTCATTGGACTCGGCACGGTCTACCGGACTCTGCAGACGCTCGTCGCCTGTGGCTTGGCAGCGGAGACTGTAGGCACCGACGGGACGAGACTCTATGCAGCCAAGCTCGATGCGGAGGTCTGCACCCACCCTCACCTGACGTGTAAGGATTGTGGGGCTCTGGTTGAAGCTCAGGAGGCGTACGAATGAGAGACAGAAACACGATCACTGAGAACGAAATGAAGTCGCAGATCCGGGCCTTTCGCAGGTTCTACCCAGCCACGGTGAAGGCGATGGGTGGCCCGAACGGTGTGCTGCGGTGGTGGAAAGGCGAGGATCCGATGACTTCACGCGTAGCGCGAATCTGGCGTCGAGAGAACAGCCGGATCCTCCGTTACGTCGAGGAATTTCAGGTTCTCGATGCGACTGACCTGCTCGGTGAGGTCATCAACCAGGTGTGATCTTTCCCGGCCCGACGGAGGTGTCATTGGCGCCTCTCCTACCCGGGAAACGAACAGCGGCGACGTTAGTGTCGGGAGACGAGCGCCGCACTGAGCTCGAGGTTCTTGCCTAAGGACGCAGCATCAACCCATCCCGAACGTCCTAGAATTCGACCCTAATAGTCAGTGAATCTCGTCAACGGCCCGAAATCCTGTCGACTCTCCTCAGAGCCTACCTGCGCTTTTGAATCGTTAGCAGCCTCTGAAGTGGGGAACACGCTTCCGGCATGGCGCGGAAGAACGATCCACACTTTCTTCATACATCCTCTTTCCGATCGTCACATTCGATTGCCTCGCCCCGTTGCATTTCCCAGCCTTCCGCAATGAGCACTGCAACGATAAAGTCTTCAGCTGCGTCCATGAATCTCACAGCCAAGTCCGTAGCTTCCTGGATTCGAGCCCTGAGCTTAGCAAGAGCATCGGGTTCGTCCAGTCTACTGCCCAAAAATGCCCCGAGGGTGCACGCATCGGCAAGTTCGTTGTAGACGTTAAGATTGTTGTTCCCATCTCCTGATGCGAAATGCGGTGCGTGGTCTGTACTGCCCAACCGCTCTCCGATCTCCGATTCGTCAAAGTGAAATGTCAACCGATTCCGAAGTGTGGCGAGACTCGAGTTTCGCAGTTCCGTGGCAGCCCGATCTCTGAGGAGCTGGTGTAGACCCTCGAATTCCGGGACCTCGTGATAATGCTTTCGCAACCGTTCGACAAGAAGAAGGGCCTCATACAGCAGCGCACAGTTGAAGAAGAATGAGTTGTTTCTCGCTCGTTGCGCGGAGAACGAGTCGTCTTCGGTCGCGTGTCCTAGGAGTGCGACGTGTACGAATCGGAGCGCATTTACAGCGCGGGACAACGCTACCAACTGCCAGAAGCGCTCCTCGGTTTTCAGTTTGTCGAAACGGTCTTTGTCGATTTCAATACTCCAAGGCTTCACGCTGCGCACCTCCTTCCAGCCCTAGTCTCTCAGTGGCATTAGTAGTCTAAGCCTGTTCCAAAATGCCCTCAGTAAAGGTTCTGTAAGTACCTCTTTTGCGTTGTTTCGCTATCTAGAGTTTATGGAACCCCCGATTATCGTAGACGGTGACCGGTTTGTCGATACACGATGTATCAGTGCAGATCACCGTCTGTCTGCGCATTGTTGCAAAGCAGAGCTGATATATCTCATCGGCGTAACCGAGTAACAAGCGGAGATTGAGTGTTACTCGATATTGCGGGTCATTGACAATCTTTGTCGTTGACACCGTGAATTGTTTGGAGGACTTTACGCAGTAAGAGCGGGACCGAGCCAGGCACGCACCTGATCCGGCCCCTGACACGCAACGCCCGTGGAGGGGCGTCACAATGCTGAAGACCATTTTAACAACACTCTGCTGTCTCTTCCTCTGGGCTACATTTGCTGTCGCCCAGTCGGATACGGGAGCACCGTCCTATCAGGCGATGTTTCCAGTTTCGCCTTATGAAACGGTCAACCTCGGAAACTTAAACGTCCTGATTCACGCGCCTGTGCGCTCCAAATCCGGCCCGATTCCTCTACATTTCGAAATAACCTACGACGTTCAGGTCTTCCGTTACCACACCACGGGCGGCGACTATTTTGACTCAACAATCGACCCCGGACTGTCGCCAATCCCGCAGCCTGCTATGTTCACTGGGTACGGTGGTCACTTGTCCAGCACTATGTCCAGTCCCACATGCGGAGGCCAGCAAGATAGCGTCCTTACCATTACGGGCGTTGTCGATGGGAATCAAACTGTTCACCCCATTCCCACAGTACACTGGGATTGGCTAGGTTGCCTTTATGGTTCCTCTGACGTCTTCACAACGGACAACAGCGGTTACGAGTTGGTAGTTCCAGCGGGGACGGGTAACCCAAATATTACGTATCCACTTACTACCGTATACGATAGGAATGGCTTTGCCGTAGACTCGTCTAGCACAGTTTCAGATCCGCACAACAATTCCGTTTCAACTGCCGTCAATGGCGCATACACTGCAACGGTCACAGATCCATTGACAAGTACTCCAGTACTTTCTTACCCGTGGGTGTGGAATAACTTCCAGTTTGGACAAACCCAAAACTATACCTACACAGATGGAACGGGAACTCAGCGAAATGTAGTTGCGACCACGACATCACACGCGCTGAACACCTCGAACTACGCCTGCTCCGGGATGATTACATACAGCAACCCGACGATAGCTCCGCTGACTTCCATCAATTTCCCTGATGGCAGTTCTCTATCACTTACGTATGAGAAGAACGGCAGTACCAATTTAGATGGGCGTCTCGCCACGGTTGTAGTTCCAACCGGAGCGACCTACACCCACAGCTATAGCGGAGGGACAAATAACCAAGGAGTGTGGTGTAACACGCCAGTTTCACAGAGTCCCGTAGCAACGATGACTGTCAGCAACGGTACGGGTACGTGGACCTTTGCACGAACCATCGGCTCTGGAACCACGACTACAACCACGGTCACAAAACCAGATGGCAGCGTTACAGTCTATACCTTCGTAGGCGACATCATCACAAATAAGGTCACCAAGGACATGAATGGTTCCACCGTGCTCGACACCTTGACCTATTGCTTTGACTCAACGATTTCCACGTGCAATTCAAGCGTTCCAACGCAACATCCCACGTGGGTCCGTGCTTACCGCACGGTTCCTGGCGTCTCTTCAAATGCCGAGACTGACACAAAGTACGATACGAATGGAAACGTGCTCGAGGTGGACCGTTACGACTTCGGCCCTACACTCGTCAACAAGACACTGACTACCTACGGCACCTGGAATGGATCCTCTTGCGCGAGCCTCTCTTCAATCCACATCGAGAGTCTGCCCTGTGACGTCCAGGTCCAAGACTCTGGAAGCAATGTACTCAAGCACAGTCGGTTTAGTTACAACACTACCAATGGGAACTTGCTTACCGAGTACGACTATACAGGCTCCTCGAGATATTTGACGACAAGCAACACCTACAATTCCAACGGCACGCTCGCCACACATGCCGCTGCCGATGGCGTACAGACAACCTTCGGCAATTCCCAGTGCAACGGTTTCCTGCCAGACCACGCAACCACCAGCATCGGAACGGCAAGTATGGCTTGGGACTGCAACCTAGCCAAGCCCCTCAGCACAACCGATCTCAATAGTCTGACCACCTATTACGCCTACAACGACCCGCTAAACCGGCCCACGGCCATCACGGACAATGGAGGCCAAGTGGGCTTAGGGTACATCTACACGTCACCCACGCAATTCACAGTGGGCATGAGCCTGTTCAACTCAGGGAACTCCATCGTTTCTACCACGACCAACCTCAACTCTCTCGGCCAGGTAGTCTCCAAACAGCGTGCGACGGCTCCGGGCGGAACGACCTATGACACGGTGAGTTACACGTACGATTCGACAGGCCATTTGAAGACCACCTCGCAACCTTGCACCGTGGCTTTGGGAACGGCTTGCTCCTTGACCGCGGTGACCTACACGTACGACGGCATGAATCGGCCGCTCACGGTCAAAACAAACACTTCGACGAACGGAGTGCTGACCTACAGCTATCCCAACGGGGACGTGAAGGCTGTTCTTAGCCCGGCACCCACCGGCGAGAACAATAAGACTGTCCAGATTGAGCGCGACGGCCTGGGGCGAACAGTTCGCTCCTGCGCGGTCACTACCTTATCCGGCAGTGGTAGTTGCGGAGAGCGCGCTTCAGGCTCGGGCTATCTCACGCTCAATACTCTAGACGGACTGGGACGGGCGACTCAGATCAGCCACAATGCCCAGACCGGAGGGACCGCCGTCAACAGCACTTTCGTTTTCGATATGGCCAGCCGGATCACCTCGGCAACTCTGCCGGAGAGTGGCACCGCAACCTATGTTTACGACACGACCACCAGCAACTGCGCTGGATCTCTGGCGGGACATCTCACCCAGAGCAATGACTCCAACGGTGACGGCATCTGCCATGGATACGATTCCATGGGGCGGCCGGCTTACATCACCTATTTCAGCGGATTGTCTGGCGTCACGCCACAGAAATACTTCAGTTACGACAGCGGCGGCCAGGGCTCTCACTTGGTCGGCAGATTGGCAACCGCCTTCACTTGCTACTCGCCATGCACCACACATCAAACCAACTACAATTTCGGCTATGACATCTATGGCCGTCTCACAGATGTTTTCCAGAACACGCCTCTCGTCGGAGCCGGGAACTGGTATCACACGTCCGCAACCTTCTGGGACAATGGAGCACTCGCGTCTCTCAGCGGCGTTCCGGGACTCGCGACGTTCAACTATGGTCTGGATGGGGAAGGACGCCCTTACACAACAACCTCGGGAAGCGGCACCTACGTCTCGTCTGTTGCGTACGACTCTGCCAATAATCCAACCGGCATCGACTACGGCAACAGCGATTCAGACGCCTACGCTTGGGATCCTGTCACCGGGAACATGACGCAGTACCTCTTCTCGGTCGGCACGGGCTCCAACAACACCGACTATGCTTCGCTAACCTGGAATCCAAACGGCACGCTGAAACAACTTGCCATCACAGACAAGTTCAACAGTTCCGACACCCAGACGTGTAACACCGCGCACGATGATCTGGTTCGTATCACGTCTTTCAACTGCGGGTCGATCTTCAACGAAAGCTATGCGTACTCCAGCGACTATGCCGGCAACGTGATTAAGAGCGGAACCATCAGTTTCGCTCCTGGCTACAATCCGGCCAACAATCAATTCCTTTCACCCTATACATACGCTCCCACTGGAAACATGCTCCACGATGGGACTCTGGGAAACACGTACGCGTGGGACTCGGAAGGAGCGCTTTACTCGGTGAATGGGCAGGCATTTGTGAACGATGCCTTCAACCGCAACGTTGAGCCAAATAGCGCTACGGACATTCTGTACAGCCCGGTGGGACGCATCGGTTGGGTCGGAGGACTCAGTTCTCCAATCTTCATCAACATGCCGCTTGCCGGCGGATCGTCGGTGACGTTCGGCAGCGGAGTAGTCGCACAACTCGAGCACTACGACTTCAAAGGGAACGTGCGGCTCACCAGCGGATTCGCCTCGCGGTCGGTGAATCAGGTCTTTGCTTACGGTCCGAGTGGAGAGGCCTACATCACCACCCCGAGCAGCAATCAGGTGGTAGAGGGTGCCTGGCAAGACTCCACGACCAATATGTTCGACTTCGGGACGGGCCGGAGTGTGCCGATCACGAGCCGTTGGGTAAATCCGATTGGAGGAGCGAACGGGTACGTGAAGAACAATTCGCCGTTCTAAACGGGGAGGAACGGCGGGAAGCGGGCCGAGGCAAGTGTCGGAAGCACAAACCTCGGCCCTCACCATAAACGATTTTCATCCAGACAGGAGAAAAGGCTATGGCTAGGAAATATTTTACGCTGACGTGTGTTTTGTTATTTGTTTCCTGTGGCTTATTGCTGGCGCAAGAGCCCAATCTGTGCTTCCCGAGTTGCGGGCCTGGCGGAATCTCTTTCAATTCCGATGGGACATACACCGCTCCGGTTGGCACTTCTCTAAGCAATATCGGGCTCACCAGTTCTGGGCTGCCCGACACCCTCGGGGCCTCAACAGGAGGAGTTGCTCCCGCCGCAGACTTCGGTCCAGCGTCTTTGCTGAGTGGAGACGTTCCACTGTCGTCGTTCGCGCAACAAGTCCTCGGTTCCCCGGTGATGCAGAACGCTGCTGGGACTGTAGATTTCCTAGGCAGGACAACTATGGTGGGGGTGGCGACCATTGGCGGCGGACCCGTAGGTGGGAATGCGGCTTTCGAATTTGCCTTTCCCGATGCCATGCGATGGGTTCGTAATCACGAACCGCAGTTTGGCATGGAGCAAATGAATGTCACGGGCGGCATGGGCCACATGACGACCGAAGAAATGCTTGCGGCTGCGAATGCAATTTCCGACAGGAAGTACGGCTGGACGTTCCAGGAAATTGGCAGTTTCATGCCACCTGATGCAGCCCATGATCTACTAGCCAACAAATTCGGCGCGCAGGAGGGATATCAGTACTATAGTACGGTGGCGCGTTGGGATGACGTCCTTAAGAACTACGGACCGGTGACGAATGCAACGGCCGCCATAGGCCGCGAAAGAGTCCGAGATAGTCTCTTTAGGGCTGAGGTCAACTTAGAAGGGTGGATAGAACGTATGCAGGATCTTGCAACAGACCCGAATTTCCCCGACGTTCCTATTGAATAAGGAGGAGGCGTAATGGCTGCCGATGAACATGAAGGATTAAAAGCCAAGGCAAACGAAGTGGCGCGACAACTCTACGGTGTCTCCTTCGAGGATCTACGCAAGGCCACCTCAAACCCAGCCGTTGAAGGGTGGATCACCAAAATAGTGGTGGCAGCTTATCGCAAGAGCGGTGGGCAGGATGTAGAGATGGCTATTGCTGAAGAAGGCGCGACAGAAATCGTAAAACTGGAAGCGCGGATCGCTGATCTCGAAGCCAAACTAAGGGCGCTAGGCGTCGAGAATCCCTAGCGTCTCCTTCTCCCCCAGCGTAGCGGCCCATGTGCTGCGCTGGGACTTTTTTTTCGCGAGGCACCGATGCTGACGATGTTGGACGAGGAGTGGTTCTGCGACCGATGCAGGGGTAGCTTCAAATTCAAGCAGGTGATCGGCGCGAAGCTCGAGGGCTCGTCCGCGCCCCCGCCGCCGAAGTTCTGTGCGATCTGCGGATTGGCTGCCGACCAAAAGGTGAGAGACAAACTCCTGTTGCGGAGACACACGTTGAGGAGGCCTGACGCTCAAACAGATTAGGTTGGAGGGCAGGATGGAGACGATAGAACAAGCCCAGGCGCGGGTGGCGGTCGATTTGAGGCTCCGCGGCATACTGAGGGTTCGGGAGATGCGGGATACGATGACCTATGTAACCCAGCGCATGCCTTGGTGGTTCAGGCTTAAGCGCACCATCAGCTCGTTCTCTCCCAGTCCGGAGATGGGGGTCGCTCAGGTTGCGGCCGAAGAGATCATCCGGCTCCGGTCTAAAGTGGCTGACCTCGAAACCAAACTGAGAAAGCTTGGCCTCGAGCACCAGTAGCATGGCCGTCGATCGAATAAAGTGCCCCAGCTAATTCCGCGGCTCTGCCGGGACGATTGTGACCTGCGTGGAAGCAGACTTGAAGGGCGTAGTGGTCTGTACGGCTGTAACCGTGACATAGGGGGGATCCGGCGGCTTTGATGGTGCTTTGTAAAGTCCGTCGGTTGAGATTGAGCCACAATCGGCCTTCGCACATGCGTCTCCGCCCAGGGTCCATTTCACAGTGTTACTCTGATGTCCGGTGCTACTAGCGGAGAACTGTTGTGTCGAGCCAATGGTTATTTTCAGTGGCCCCAGTGGTGAAATCCTAAACAAAGCATTGGGATCGGGAGACGCTGCTTTTCCCAAATCATTGTGGTCAGGGTTGTAGTAGAAATAGCAGCGGAGAGCGAGATACTGCCCTCTGAATTCTTCGGGAAGCGGCGCAAACGGGTTCGATGCCATAATTCCGCCCCAAGCAGCGCGATCCATTGCAGCATCTTTCGAAGATGCGACTAGCCGCATGCCAGCCACCGAACCATCCTTCGTAATCGCGAATTCGATCGCGAGCCTCCCTTTCTTCATGATCGGCGGCCGAGCCACCTCGGGGATGAGGTTGTACCAATTCTGCCTGATATGCGAAAGGACCTCCTTGCTTATGTAGGGTTTGAAGTCGACGCCCATCGTGTCGCTTAGGATTTCCACTCCACCTTGTGCGCTTGAGCCCGTTTCCTTATTGTCTTGACCGGCAGGAGTTGGTGTGGGTGATGGCTTCTGATCGGTTGCCGGTGGAGGATTTGTTTGCGTGAAAGCAGAGAGCACGAGGAGAAGTACCGCCAGCACGGAATAGATCGTCAAGTTGGCACTGGGCAGCGGTTTTACCACCAAGGCAGCACCTCCTCTTTTTGCAAAGGCCCGAGTGTAGCACGATGGATCAAGAACTAAGTGATTTGTCGCAGTGCTGGCCGTTCCGATAACCCTTCCACTAAGGTGCTCGCAAGACCCTGACTCTTGAGACCGAAAAACTCTGGCTTGGAGCGCTCCAGAATCATGAGTATGTGGAACAGCTCCGAGCTAAAATCGGGCGTTGGGAGGGGCGTTCCCGCTCCCTTGACAGGGTAGGAAATCAGGGATACAAGTTAGCCTCTCCACCTCCAAAGATGGAAGAGAAGGTGTGTTATGCATATCGGAGAGCCCCTTCGAACCATCGTCGTCGAGCCGCTTGAGTTGCCCGTGAACGCGCCGCCTGTTCAACCCGATTCCAGACCTGAGCCAGCAGACCCCACCGAACCCTCCCGCGAGCCGAAACCATCGCCGGCCAAGGTATGAACGTCCCAGATTATGTTTTTCCTATCGTTGGCCAACGTGCATGGGGATGGGAAGACTCCAAGCTCACTTCACTCAACGGCGAGCCTTGGTCCGCCGGTCTGCCTCTTGTGGCCAAATGCAGGTACCTCAGCAATTCCCCCAGGGGCTCCGAGGTCGGAGTTGCCCGTCACGAGCCTCCGCAAATTGGCTGTACCTGTGGCATCTACGCGATCAAGAAAGATGAGCGATGCTATTCGGCCTTCGGAATTTCCGGTGAAGTGTACCTCTGGGGCACTATCGTCGAGCACGAATTTGGCTGGCGTGCACAGTATGCATACCCCAAGACGTTAGTGCTATCGCCCTGGGGCTTTTGGTTTACGAGGTTCGCGTTCGGACATCGATCGCCTAGCCGAATTGTTCATGGACAGGACGAGGCTAAGGAAATAAGTAAGGAAATGCAGCGTTGTCTGTGGACCCTCCGGGGATACGGAGCGGACATTTTTATGAACACGGGGAAAGAGCATATTCCCCTATGGACAAAGCAGGCAGGCCACAGTGAACGCGGGCTCGAGCGTCTGAGGAATCTTACTCCTGGTGACCTGGATGGTCTTCGGGGCTCCATCCTTGGACAAAGAAGACAAACCGGTGGCACTCTTCTGAGCCTTTCTGTCAGGAGCATCTTTAGACGCAAGGCTGAACGGAAGAAACCGCCGGGACCGCCGCCTCCCCCACCGGCGATTCCTGTACTTACCATCACTGACTTAATCCGAATCATTCAGAGCAAGTCTCCACGAGTTGCTTTTGGTGTTTGATCTTCGCGAGCATAGATTCGTGCGAAGGAGAAGCTGGCCTATGTATGAACGGGATGAATACAGGAAGATAGTGGCGGCGATGCGACAGAAGCTCCTCGATCGCCTGGATCTGGAGAAGTGGATCTGGAGAAGTTGGGGCGACTGCTGGCGGAAGGGGAAGATCGAGGCGAGGAGGGGTGGGGGTCGCCGTCGGAGCCGACTGGTGGCGCCGGGGGTTCAGGAGGGTCAGAGCCCCCGGGTGGATCAGCTCCGCCCACTGTGTCTGTCGGGGTTCCGCGGCCAAAACAACCTCCAACCCTACCCCCTAGAAAAATGGGGCGTGGAGCTTAGCGCCTTGTCAGGCTGATTAAGGTAGTCGCTGGCACCCGGCCCAATGTTCGGTATCGTGAGCATGCACGTTTGCGAAGGACCCGTCGCGGCACGTTACAATTCAGACACCATGGACATCTTCATCAGCTGGTCTGGCCCACGGAGTGGCGCGCTCGCTGAGGCCCTCAAAAAGTGGCTTCCCAAGATCGTGAACAAAGAGCTGCAGAAACCCACCAGCTCGAATCATCAATCCGCATTGGCAGCTATCTTGGCTGGATCTGCCGGGCCTCTTTCTGGGATTCTGCCGGAGCCTAAAGGCGATAACGCGGGTGCTGTGGCCAGGGGATTAGCGGCGAGAGCAGCCCAACGGGACAAACTCAACTCGAAGAGCAAGTGAGGCCAGCGGATCGGCTACATTGGGCTACAGAAGCTATTTCCATGCAGCAGGAACGAGACCGTATAAGCCAGGCTATTGCAGCCCTCGAGGGTGTCAGCGAAAACCACACCCGCGGGCCCTCTGGCCCCCGCAGGATCTCCCCGGCCGCTCGTGCGCGAATCATCGCCGCGCAGAAAGCCCGCTGGGCAGCGTGGCGGAAGAAGAGAAGGTCGTCCTAGCAGGGTTCACGACCTCCGGGATCTTCCAGGTCGTTGGCGTCCTGAGTGATCATTGCCGCAGAAACCTGATGGATGTGGTCTTCCATGAGAAACTCAGAGCCTTTTGCCTGAAGTCAGGCCAGTACCCGAAGGCTACTTCGGCATTCCCAGCCTCACGTCTGTGAGTTGGTGATCCAAGGCGTCAGCGGCACTTAGCAACGATTCTCTTGCCTCTTTTAGCCCATTCAGAGCTTCCTGGCGATCTTTATCCGACAAGTACTTTGCCATGCGAACCTGTTTCGTTTCGTTGTCGATTGTCCGGAGATCGTGGAGCATTTCTGAGAACTCGGAATGGGCATTTAGGTAGGCGACGTTTGTGCGGTCGTTGAGAAATTCACGAGTTTTCTCGTCGTCTCCTTCGGCTGTTAGCCGCCGATAAGTGGCGTTGTAGGTCGATGCCTTTTCAGCGTTCGCTCGAAGTCGTTCTTCGCTTCGACTCCTCGACCTCGACTCTGTCACGCCGACCATCTTCAGGATTGTATTGAAGGCCTTCGCCGCGACAGGATCATCAGATTTTCTGGTCCACGCTTGCAGAGGGATTGGGACGTTTGACTTAGCGACATCCTTCGCTAGCTCTCCAAGCGATTGTTTTCTTCCAAAGCGATCACGCCCCTCGAGTGCCTGAATCGATGTCTGCACTAGCGGGCTGAGACGGTTCCTAACGAACCGTCCGGACTCAGTGACCGCGCTCCAGAGGTCTCCCTGAATCGTGCGCAGCCGGTATTCCTTCCCGTTGTGCACGAGCGAGAAGGGCTTGTCCCAGTGGGGATCGTTGTCGACGATCTGATTCATGATCCGGCCGGCGGTGTAAAAGCCGAGTGCCCCAAGGAGCAGCGCACTGAATTGCTCTCGGCCGTAGGGCCTGGCGGCTTGCCCGATGAAGCGGGCTCGCGCCTCAGTGAAGTCTGGGGCCATGAATACTAGCCGCATCACGTCCTGCATCGTCTTGTTTCTGCCGAGGAGCTTGTAGTTCAGCCCGCCGAACGCTGCGTTGGCCTCTTTTGCCGTCAGAGCGCCGATCTGATCTGCAGACAGCTTTTCGCTATAGATCCGCGTGTTGCGATCGAGGGCATTCAGAGCCATCGCCATTTTCACGCGCGGCAAGTAGTCCTTGAACAGGTAATCGATGTAGGCGTGGTAGGTCGGTCCGATGCCCGGGATCTTCGTGACTAGTCCCCCCGAGGCCAAACCTTCGCCGAAGGCGTCCATGGCGTCGTACTGCGCCACCATAAGCCCGCGGTCGACGAGGAATCTCTGTTTGGGTTGTGAGAGGTCCAACTTAGGCAGGAACCCGGGTCGGGTGCGATGTTCGATCGCGTGAATGCCCAGCGTCGTCTGGTGGAAGGCTGAGAATGACAAAATCGCGTGCTTGATCTCGCTCGATGCGCTCAGCACCGCGGCGCCCGGTCTGAATCGATGCTCGCCCACTTCCATCTCAAACGAACGTAGCGCAGAACGCCCGAGGTTGTTCTTTAACTTCTGATAGACGTCAGGATGGACTAGGGCATCTCCCTGTACGAAGATCGGTGCACCTTCCTCGGTCTTTCCCGCCCACCGCCAGCCGCGGAGTGCAGGGTGATCGATCCGGCGGTAATCCGCATACTCCTCACCGGGTCGGATGTTCGGCTTCACGAGGTAGGCGGCCGATTTCTGGCCTTCCACCGCCGGTAGTTCCTTCGCGCTCGCCCATGAAGTTGCCACCAGGGGCCGGCCATCTTTCGCTTTGCCCTCCATCAGTGCCTTAACGTAGTCCCGTGCTGCGAGCGCTTCGCGGAATGCGCGCTCATGGGACGCAGTGAGGAACCCTGCGTCTTTGTCCAGGGGTTTGAATCCGAGCTGTTCTGCGTCGAAATAGGTCGGCAGGACACGTTGCTTTGTGAAGCTCGGTTTGGTCTGGAGGCTGTTGAAATTCATCTCTGCGGCGACCCTGGCCTGAATCTTGGGATTGTCGGCGTAAACATGCCGCACGTAGTTCTCGACGCCCTGCTGGAGCAGTCCCGCCCTTTGCGCTTCCTGTAACGTGGCGTCGTTGCGGTTCATGATGTTGCGGGCTATCGTCTTCTCGGCATCGGTGAGGTTCAGTGCTGTTTCGTACCCGGCTTTGTAGGGTGCGGCTGACTTTCCGGTCCGCTGGGTGAGCAGATCCTGGTCGCCGCCGGCTTCGATCCAGTTGGAAATCGCTTCCCGGCGAAGTTTATCGGGAACAGCACCCTTGAGGGCCTTGGTGAATCTTTCGAGATCGAGGGCGTTGGCCTGGTCAGCCCCAGACCACTTGCCGGTGGCGTCCTCGTAGTCGGTCCACTTTGGTGGGCGCGCGTAGGCATCCCAGAGCGCTGCGGCGCCCCCTTTGAGACGACCGAGTGCCGATGTAACGGCATCTCTTGCGCTGGTGGCCGCCTGGCCGAGGTCGGCTCCAGCCTGCAGCCGCCGTGTAAGCGGAGTCCTCTCGGGGACCTGTCGGCGAATAGATTCGGTGAGGTCCTGAATGGACGTCGCGCCGGTTTCGTTTCCGGTTGCAGCCGATCGAGCGCCTGGAACAACGCGCGGTTCTACTTCGGTTTGGCCGGCAGGAACCGGAATCTCGTTCCCCGGGGAAACTTCAGCAACTCCTGGAAGCCCCCCTCGGACACGTTCACCGCGTTCTTCCCGTTCTGCTTTGTGGGCTTTGAGGGCACTTTCTGCGTCGCCGATTTCTTGTCCAACTCCATAGCTGAAATCCACTCCCTTCAGGTACTTTACAGTTCCATCTGGCAGAGTCGCCTCGATGGTTCCGTTTCGGAAGATTTGGCGTGCGTTCTCCAACTTGGATTCAAGGTCGGCTGTGGAAGTACCGCGATAAAGAAACTCGTCGCCTTTGTCATGGAACGCCTCCAGGCCAGCCTGCCTCAATGCGTCCGCTTTGGCTCGAAGTAGTGTGTTGCCAGCCTCGTATCCGAACTTATCGTTGAAGGCCTTGAGACCGTCCGCGTCGGACATTGCAACCGCAGGCGACGTTCCAGATTCGTCAAATGCCCTCCGATTGGGCAGTCCTGTGACCGGAGAAGTGAGCAGTTCCTGTCTCATCTCTGTCGGCGACATATCCGCGATGCGTTTCCGCTCGGCAACGTTGGTTCGACGCTCGATCGGTTGAGCTCCCGGTGCTCCCGGTGCTAAATCTGACGGCGGCGGAGGTGCAGGGTTCTCGACGCCGCCGGTGAGTTCCGTCGGTGGCGGAGGTACTGGCGGCAGGATCGTGCCCTCCGGATGGGGTTTATCGATGCCGTAGTGGGCCGCGATTGCCTTTAGCACCGCTGTGGAAGTACCGCGGTGGTGGTACGCCTCGGCTCGCCACTGCCCTGCGGTCTTGCCTGACACACTTGCGTCACGCGTTCCTCCAGTAACATCAGGAGCGGGCGCGACCAACGTCGGTTGTACCCCAAGTTCTGCCAAATACGAAGCTTTGGCTGCTTCGGGAGAGGCATATCCAGTCCGCACCTGGTGCTCAGCAATTTCGGCTCTGGTAGGAACACGCGCCTCGGGAGCGGTTGGGGATAGGGCATGGCTCACTGCTCCCGCAGCCATGATGGTGGAAATTCCAGCCTCGGTGCCAGCCTGGGCGCGCTCTGCCGGCGACATCTTGTCCCAGTTCTGGTAGAGGTTCTTGGCGGCATCGATCGAGCCCGCAGTCATCTGTGTCGCGAATCCACCGCTGATGATGCGCTGCAGGATGGGACGCGCAGCCGAACTAGCGAAAAATGGCCAGTTGCGTGGATCGGCAACGGTGCTCCCGGCCACACTACCGATACCGCGGGCGACCCCTGAGGCGATGGGGTGTTCTTGGGCTGCTCTCTCTTCCGGAGCTTGGATCCGCGGCGTTGGCCCGTACTTTGGCGTGAAGTAGGCTCCAGCATAGCCGGGTGCGTGTTGGAGCATGGTCGCTGCGTCAACGGCTTCCTGTCCAATCTGAGCGCCCACCTCGGCGCCGCTTCGGGCCATCCGCTCTAGCGGCTCATTTACGTGTCGCTGAAAAGACGTGAGCGCAGGGACGGCGGCTTCCGGCACCATCTTCCCCAGGCGCACCTCAGGAGATTCCTGGTTGGGAGCGGCTACATATCGATTGCCCGGCGTCATGGCAACAGGCGGAGCAGGGCGTGGAACTGAGGAGACCGCTCCTTGCACTTCAGGGCGGAGCGGCCCCTCAGGTTGGAAGTCAACTCTCCCTTTGCCCTCAGGCTGAAAGTCAATATCTGCGGCCGAGAATCTTCCCCGGCGAGAGGGAGTGACTTTGTCGGTGTAGCCGGATGGCGGTTGATCTCTGGAGACTGCCTGGGCGAACCCCGGAGGCGGAGCGGTGCGCGAGCCCTTCGGAGGCTCGATCTCGAACACCGGTCGTTCCACTTCGAATTCCGGTGGCTCGATCTCGAAGTCGATGTCCCCAGCCGCAAACTGCCCTTGCTGAGGGGGAGCGCCATCGACGTCGTCAGCTGCAAATACTCCAGGCATCAGTTGGTCTCCTTCCTGCTCTCGCCACCGCAGAAGACACGTGCATCCGGATCAGGTTTCATTGAGGCGAACTCCTGACTACGCACGTTCCAATTACGTTCCAAAAAACAGGGATGATTTTGGTATTGGGACGAGGTAAGTGGCTGGAAAGGAAGACCTATTGAACCGAAGGCGATATCGTTCGCAACGATGAGGTCGTCGGTTCGATCCCGACTAGCTCCACCATAGATTCAGCCACTGGCCGACCGATTCTGAAAATCAATTTCAAGATCAATTTGTTTTATTGGAGCCGTAATGGACCAGAATTTCTCGCTGCTTCTGGTGCTCAGAAACGACTTGCGCGTAGATGCCGAGCGTCGTCTCTGGCTTGGTCTGCCGCATCTGTGCTGACTTGAAATCGTACCCGCCGCGATGTTCTGCGTACCGCAGGAAGTTCGCAAACCAGCGCCGGTAAACTCGTCCCAAGCCGAGCCCGTGAGCCGTTGGCTGCGTGTGCGGGTGTATCCCTTAAGCGATTGATTTTATTGAGATCGTACTGTTGAGCCCGGATATTATTTAGTTATTTTATTACTTTTGTTACGCGTTTATATTGCATTTATGACGTCATTTTCTTACGATGACTTAGCAAGGGGAGGGATCGCGATGGCGACAAAATCACTGGCTCGTCCGGGTCTGGTGGCGCATCAGCAATCGCTCCGGCTTCCGCTCCCGGAGCTTGTGAAGCAGCTCACGAAGTTGATCGGCCGCAAGCTCACCGCCTATGCCGCGGGGGTGAAAGACACGCGTGCGGTGGATCGCTGGATCGAGGGAACGCAACCCTACGGCGACGCGGCACAACGTCTGCGGCTGACCTTTCAGGTCGCGCGCACGCTCGCCGATTACGACCAGCCGAGCACGGTTCAGGCTTGGTTGATGGGAGTAAATCCGGAACTCGGCGATCGCGTGCCGCTCACGCTTCTGCGCGAGGGAGAGATTGCGATTGTCGGAGCGGAAGTCATGGCGGCGGCACGCGCCTTCATCGCCGGAGGCTAGTCGGCTGCGTGGCCCGGGAAGCGAAGACTCCGCCTGAACAGATCTATCGTGTTGCCCGCATGCCGGACGCGTGGGCTCCCCCGGACTGGTCCCGTGCGCTGCGGGATGGAACGTTCGACAATCGGTTCGATGATCCGGAAAGCGAATACCGCGTTCTCTATGCGTCGAGCCAGCCAGTCGGATGCTTTCTTGAAACGCTGGCTCGGTTCCGCCCGGATCTTGCCACGCTCGCTGCGGTGAACGAGATCGAAGGCGAGGATGACTTCACGCCCGCCGGGAAAGTCCCGCCCGGATGGGAGTTGAACCGCGCCATAGGAAAGGCGCGCGCGGAGGGGAATTTCGCGGATATCTGCGGCGGGGAGTGGCTAACCTACCTTCGTTCCAAGCTCGCTTCCGAGTGCGTGGAATTAGGTATCAAGGAGTTCGACGCGAGTGTGATGCAAAGCACGAAGCGCGCGATCACACAGCAGGTTTCCCGCATTGCTTACGAACTCGGCTACGCGGGAATCTATTACCGGTCCCGGTACGGACATGATCTCGACAACTGGGCTTTGTTTGAGCCGTTTCGCATCCGCGAGACTTCCACGCAGGCCATCGCGCGAAATCATCCCGCCCTGGTCGAAGCCGCCGGAATTCTCGGAATCAAAGTGGACTAGGGGTTCGGAAGTTTGTGGGAGTCAGCGAATCGTTATATGGGTAAGGGTTGCTGCACTGCGTCCGCAATGGACCACTCTGGGTCCACCCGAGTCGCCTTTCCTTCGACAAGTCCAAATCCCGCTCACGCCAGTTGGCGATACTCCTCCACGAGCCGGCCCTGCTCAGCTTTTGAAGCGATTTCCTTCTGCGTCATATCCTGCCTCTAAACTGGTCACTGCGAATACCTGCGGTCTTCTCGCGGAAGGTGTTGCGCCAACTATGGCGTCGGGCAGGACAGTCGGGATCGATGTGTGAAATCGCCGAGAAACGCTCTCGATTCCTGATTGCCCGTCTGCCATTGCCTGCAGTACTTCCGTAATCTTTTCCCCTGGAATTCCCTAGGTCTGCAGGGATCGCCGTCGAATACTTTTCGGATGAGGAATCTCTCTGTCTTGGCCGCGCTCCTGGTATTTGCCGTTATCGCGAGCGGGCAAGATAACCGCGTCTTCGACTGGACTCCTGCCAACAGTGAGACTATTCCGATGGAGCCCGCCAGCCTGCACGCCGGCCGCATCTACCACCCGGCGGCTGGAGGCGGCAACCTGCACGTCGGCATTGAATCCCGGTATCCGGTTACGGTTGCCATGGCCTGGGCCGACGAATGGAACAACGCGATCCAGCATCCCGACGCGCCCGTGAACTTCAGCTTCCTTTGCGTGCAGGAGCACGTGACGCGCGTGATCTATGAGTGCCACCTGCCGTCTGAGCGGCCCATGATTATCACCTTTCACGACGAGCGCCGGCCGGAGGCGCCGGTCGTCTCGACCATTGGCGTGATCCTGGGAACCGATGTGCAGCGCTTGATCTCGCCCGACGATCTTCACATTCAGTATCACAGCTGGAGTTGCGTGGACAATTGCATCCTGCCCGAATTCCACTGGCGTCGCATACTGAACGAAAAATACGAAGTGACGCACGCGCCCAAGGTTTACAGCCTGATGACGCCCGACCACGATGGCCAGGAACTCAGTGTGAAGATTAAATCGCCGATTCCTCTCACCGTGGCCTTGCTCCCCTCGCATCTTGCGGACCAGGTCTATGACAAGGCCGTAAGCCTGACGGACGCGCTCGACCAAACCGGCTGCAAGGAACGTGGCGTCCAATCGATGAGTTTCAATTGCACCTTCAATGTCGCCAATGGCTCGCAGACTTTGTTGATCCTTCCCGATATTGATTTTTCCGGAAACAAGAAAGCCAGTGTCGAGATCAACACGGTAAAGTGCGTCGAACACTGCGAGTTGCTGGATCCTCCGCCGAATCCATAGCGCGCAAACATCCGGTGAATCGGGCGTCCTGTTGTATTCATGAAGCCAAGATTGCAAGTTCGATAATCGAGGGCTGGGCGGATGCTTTCGCGGAGGGATGCTTGCGGGATCAATGGAGAAGGTTGCAGAGCAGCGGATGGTTTCGAGAGCGGAGAGACCGAGATCTCTTCCGCTCTCGAAGGGACTGACGCTTACGGCTTGAACACCCGATAGTTGACGTTGTAATACGCGGCGTACGCACCGTTGGAGCTGTTGATGAAGGTCTGGACGATGTGGGGGCCGGCGCTGATTCCGCTCATAAAGTGAGAGCTGGTGACCTGTAGCCAGCTGCCGTCCGGTGGGATCTTGTCTTCAATGAACCCACAATTCGGATCAAGCACGCCGTCCACGGCAAGGCATCCCCAAGCTGAGTTTCCGGCGGTGAATCCTTCCAATTCGATCCAATGATCCGCCTGGATGGTGCACGTACCGCTGGTGCCGGGGCAGGTGACTACTTGCTGGTTGTCCACGGGTTCGTAAGTGAAGCCGGGCAGGAAAGCCCCGGACAGGGTTCCGGAGGAAAGGTAGTTCCGCTGCAGAGAATGATTCAGCCCAATCACCGCATTGGGAGAAGCAAGTGCCGCAGCGGCCAGCGGGCGTGACATGGCTGGAGCCTTACCAGCGTCTTCCTGAGCGGAGGCTTGGCGACCGCCTGCGACCATTCCAACCAACAGAGCCACAGCGAATCCCAGGTGAGCAACTTGTTTTGTCGTGTTCATATCGTTTCCTTTTCTGTATCGGTCCGCGAACGCCAAGTCCCAATCACGATCTGGAACGGCCTCACTTCCGATCTTTTTAGATTTGGCTGCGGTTTGAAACCGTCAGCGCTTCTGTCAAATGCAAGCGGTGTGCCAAAGAAAATCGGGCCGCCGGAACACTGCGTGAAGCGGCTGCGGAACCGCGCAATGAGCGGCTAAATGAGCGTTTGCATAACGACTTGCTCGAGAGACGGAGCGCGGAGCGGCTGGTGATGGAGCGCGTTTTCAATTCCGAACGGTTAATGCAAGTATCCGTTCGGTGACTCTTGGACCGCTCGTCGGCAATCGGCTGGTCTGGTTTTCTTGAAGCGTTGAAGCTTGCGCAGAAATGTAGACGTGGGGTCTCTTCATTAGGGAGTAAGGGAAACCATCACCACGCTCTTGGATTCGACGCTGAGCTGCTCACGCTGGCAGAGTGAATCGGCGCCGGCGCGAGGCAGCGCCGCTTTTTATTTCGGATCAAGGATTCACTCGGATCATAACGTTTCCTCATTATGAGTGGTGGAGTCCGACATGGCCGCGACGCCTGACTGCGGTCGGGAATGGATGGTAGCCGGATAGGCACCACGGAGTATCCGAGCGGATACGCGCGGCCGGCCATGCCGGTGTCCCATGCAACGCGACGGGCGGAGTGACGGGCCGGCCTAGTCCGCCACGGCAGTCGCATGTCATTGGAAATAATCAGATTCGCCTCATCCCCACAAGGCTATTCGCATGTCCTGGGCGGGCGCGAGCGCCGCTAGCCGGTCCCGAGTTGCTTGGCACCGTTGTTGCTTATTTGTCTGGCGGGTCCGCTGTACAGACAAGGTTCAGAGAGGCGACGCCATGAAAAGCCAAGCGACCTTCGTTGAGCGGCGAGAGCACTCCCGGGACGGAATTATGGGAGAGCTGGAAAACATCACCTACGGGGTGCTGCGCAAGCACGGAGTCATCGGCGACTCCGGTCACAATGCCGTCCCACCTGAGCCTATCCGGCAGTGAACTCAAAACAGAGAGGAGGACACGACCATGGCAAACCTAATCGTCGTCATCAGAAATGATCAACCAGAGCGCGAAGAGCAGTATCCGCAGACTTGGCTGCTCTACAAGGGCAGCGACTTGATTGAAATCCATGTGGCCCACGACAGCCCGAACAGCCCGCGTGTGCTCAACAAGGGGGCCGCATGAATATCCCGGCTGCCTCAACGAAGAGCTGCGATCTACAGCGGAAGGTGCTTTATGGCCTGCCCTGCGCGAGTTGCAGAATTTACTATCCCTCAGATTTGGCGAGTTGCCCGGTGTGCGGATGCCTGGAGAGAATCACCGCTGGTCCAGCCGTGCTTACGAAATAGCGCAGTGTCTCAACAGAGCTGCAGCGGGAGCTTCCGTGGTTCGGAAGCGCGCAGATTTTGGATTGAGAGTCCTTAGGCCCGGGCGTCGCAGGCGATCAATTTCTTAATATTAAGGTTGCGAATCAGTCGATGCAGGTATTTCGGATGAATTCCCAGGAGCTTGGCAGCCTCGGTGATGACGCCGCCGCTGCGCTGCACCGCTTCCACGATCATTTGCTTTTTTAGAGCATTCAGCGACTTGTGATACTCGGACCCGCTGGTTTCCTCGGCCTCACTTTCCAGCAAACTTTCGGGAAGGTCTTCCGGGACGATCGTATCGCCGATGCCCAACACCACGGCGCGTTCAACCGCATTTTCAAGCTCGCGCACGTTGCCCGGCCAGGGGTAGCTGGTCAGCAAAGTTCGGGCCTCGGCCGAGAATCCTTTTAGCGGCCGCTTGCATTTGGCGGAGTACTGCGCGGCAAAATACATGGCCAGCAAAGGAATGTCTTCGGGATGCTCGCGCAGAGGCGGCAGGGGAAGGGAAACCACGTTGAGGCGATAATACAGGTCCGGACGGAACCCGCCCGTCTTGATCGCTTCCTGGAGATTACGGTTGGTAGCCGCCAGGAAACGCACATCGACTTTCAGGGGGCGGGTGCTGCCGACCCGCTCAAACTCGCGGTTTTGCAGGACTCGCAGAAGCTTGGCTTGAAGCGAGAGCGGCATTTCCCCGATTTCGTCCAGAAATACAGTTCCGGTGTTGGCTACCTCCAAACGCCCTTTCTTCATCTCGGTGGCACCGGTAAAGGCGCCGCGCTCGTGGCCGAACAGCTCACTCTCCAGCAGCGACTCGGTGATGGCGGCGCAGTTAATCGCCACGAAAGGACAACGCTTGCGCTGGCTGCTCTGATGGATGGCCCGTGCCACGACCTCCTTTCCGGTGCCGCTCTCGCCGGTAATGAGCACGGTGGAATCGCTGGGCGCCACGCGCGCCACGAATTGCAGCACCTTATTCATAGCCGCACTCTCGCCGATCAAACTGTGCTCCAACTCGATTTCATTTCGTAAACGCGAATTCTCGCCTTCCAGAGATTCCAGGAGCGTGGCATTGGCCAATGCGACCGTAAAAATGCCGGCCACTGCGTTGACAACGTTCACGTGGTTCTCTTCAAAACGACCTTTCGGCGGAGCGACCAGGTAAAGCACACCAAGAGTCTTGTTCGAGGTGGAAAGCGGAACGCATAGGACGAGGGCTGCCTCCCCAAATCCGTCCGATTCGGATTCGTTGACCAGCGTTTCCTGGCCCCACAGGGCACGATTCACGAGCTGGGAATTTAATTCGTCGGGCTGCCCCTTGGCGCCGTTTCGGCGCAGGGCGGTCACGGTTCTGGCCTCTTCGGCTCCGGCACCCAACACGACGAACCCGCGCGCCGCGGGGGTCACTTCAAACATCAATTCCAGGAATTCCCGCTGCAACAGATCCGTCTTGTTAATGGTGTTAATGCGGGTGCTGATTTTTAGAAAAACGTTGAGATCGCGCACCATGGTGCCAAGGTTGGGCAGTTCGATGTCGGCGCCGAGCCGGCGGTCGGACGGGGATAAGATCAGGGTCCGACCCGGAACTGGCTCGTCGCCCACCTGCTCCGTGGGGCCTGTGGACGCCTTGGTTTCATTCTCTTCGTTGAGGAAAACCAGTACGGTAGAGCCGAGGCGGATGGTATTGCCGTGTTGCAGGACCTTTTCGCGCACCGGAATGCCGTTCACAAAGGTGCCGTTGCGGCTATTAAAGTCGAGGATCCGGTAAATGCCAGCGCTGCTTTTGATAATGCAGTGCTCGCGTGACACGGCGTCCTCGCTAATGCAGAAACCATTAGAGGCATCCCGGCCAACAGTCATTTCGCCATCGTTGAGGCCGATGACCGTGCCTTTCCTGGTGCCAGAAACGACGACAAGCCTCGGTTCCATAAGCCACCGCCTCCGAGCCGGAAGAAAGCACCGGCTGGTCCCCGATCCGAGCCCGTGTTGCGATCCCCTGGAATACCTTGCTGGGGCCCTCTCCGTGGTCCGAGAATGGGCAAAACCTTTTAGTTGGGCTCTGCCGAGATGAGACAGGAACCGCCGCACAGTTGGAAGTAGGGGCGGCGGATTCGTTTTTTGGGCATTTTACACTACGCTTTTTGGGCTGCAAGCCGGCGCGGCGGCTGTCCCGGAGAGTGCAAGTTTATGCAAACTCGGAGCCGGGCACTCTTCCGCCGCGCGGGATGCATCCAGTTCAATTCGTGGTGGTTGCTAGCGATGAACCGTTCGTAGCACAATAGCTGCCAACCGTGTTGAACACGGACTCGTCTTCCCCCGGGGCTCGGGTACCCGCCAGGGTTGGGGCAAATGGCGGCACCCGCATCAGTAAAACGGCCAATAACTTTCGTGCGTCGGAGCTCCTTGCGAGCGGCCTGGGGTTGGTATGCCCTTTGGAACGCCTGCGAAAATCGGGAAGTACGACGTTCTCGACATCATCGGGCGCGGCGGGATGGGTGTGGTTTACAAGGGCAACGATCCATTCCTGAACCGGCCGGTGGCGATCAAGATGATGACCGAGAATTTCTCGGATAATCCTGACCAGCTGAAGCGTTTTTTCCGGGAAGCTCAATCGACCGGCAGCCTCCAACATCCCAACATCGTAACCGTCTACGACTTAGGAGACCATAACGGCACTCCCTACTTCGTCATGGAATATCTGGAAGGGGAGAGCCTGGACGCAATTATCGCGGAACGACGTCCGCTTCACCTGCTGGAGAAACTCAACCTGATTTTGGGTGTGTGTCATGGGCTGAGCTATGCCCATCGCCGCAGCATTGTGCACCGCGACATCAAGCCCGGCAATGTCATGGTGGTGCGGGATGGGGGCGTGAAGATCGTCGATTTCGGGATTGCGCATATTGGCGGCAAGAACGCGACGCGCACAGGCCAGGTCATGGGCAGCATCAACTACATGTCGCCCGAGCAGATCAACGGCAAGCTGATCGACGCGCGCACCGATATCTTCTCGACCGCCGTGGTGCTTTATCAACTGGTGGCGTATTCGCTGCCGTTCGACGGAGAAACGACGGCCGCGACGCTGCTGCGCATCCTGCACGAGCCGCCAACCCCGTTGAAGAATTTCCTGGCGTCGTACCCGCCCGAGCTGGAAGCGATCCTGCTGCGCGCGCTGGCCAAAGAGCGGGAGGAGCGCTATCAGTCGGTGGATGCGTTTGCGCTCGACCTCGCCCAGCTGCAGACCCAGCTCAAGCAGGAAATGGTGAGCAGGAGGATGCGCGAAGCCACGGCCTTCGTGGAGCAGGACGAGTTGTACAAGGCCAAAGATAAATTGTTGAAGGTGCTGGAGCTGGACCGGCACCACACGCAGGCCAATCAACTTTTTCGCGAAGTGCAGCAACGGATCCGAGCCCAGGAGCAGGAAGAACAACTTCAGCGGTTGAAGGCGCAGGCGGACGAGGCATGCTCGCGCGAACATTTTGATGACGCGCTCGGGTACCTCGAGCGCGCGCTCAAGCTGGCGCCAAACAGCACGGAATTGCAGCGGCAACGCGAGTCGGTGCAGGAGGCCGCGGTGCGGCTGCAGAAGCTGCAAGGCGCCCTCAAGCGGGCCGAATCGGCGCATCGCGACCTGGATCTGGACGTGGCCAAGCTGGCGGCAGAGGAAGCGCTGGAGATCGCGCCGGGAGATACGCACGCGAAGGCCCTGCACCGGCTGATCGAAAGGGATTGGGAGGAGCGCTCGCGACAGCGGCAGGTGGAGAGCTATCTCAACCAGGCCCGCCAGGAGATTTCATTGCGCCGCTTTACCGCGGCGCTGGAGGTGCTCTCCCTGGCGGAAACGCTGGAGCCGGGAGGGCCGCAGATCCGCGCCTTGCGGGAATCGGCGACCGTGGGCCAGGAGCAGGAGCGACGACGCCGCGAGTTGGAAGCCGTCACCCGGCAAATCGAAGATGCTCTGAATCGGGACGACTACGAGACGGCCTACGGTAAGGCAGGACAGGGGCTGGAGCGGTTTCCGGAAGATCGAGCCCTGCTGAAACTGAAGATGCTGGCCGAGAAGCAGCGTCACGCGGCCGAGCGCAAGCGCATGATCGATCAACAATTGGCCTCGGCCCGCCAGTTGCTGGAGGAAGGACGCAGCGAAGAATTGCTGGCGGATCTCGAGTCCGCCCTGGCGAAATTCGGTCCCGAACCGCGGCTGGAATCCTTACAAGTGATCGTGCGCGAGAACGTTCAGCGGGAGCGGATCGAGCGCCGCAAGGCGATATTAACCAAGGAAGCCCAGGATGCGCTTCGCCGCAAGTCGTACGAGGAAGCGATCCGGATCCTGACGGCAGGGAAAGCCGAGTTCCAGGATGCGGCAGAAATTGACGATCTGCTGCAGTTTGCCCACGAAGAGCAGACCGCCGAAAAGCACCGCCTGGAAGCCGAACAGGCGGCTCAGAAGGCGCACGCCCTGATTGCCCAACAGGAGTATGCCGAGGCCATTACGCTGCTGGAAGGCACGCTGCGCGAAGTTCCCGACGAAGAACTGCGCCTGATTCTGGTCGAGGCCCGGCAGGCGCTGGAACTGCAAAAGAACCTGGAGAGCACGCTGGCAACCAGCGAGCAGCTGTTTGATTCGGGAAAACCGGGCGAGGCGGTGCAGTTCATCGAAGCCCGGCCGACGCTTGTGGCACGCAGCCCGGAATTACAAAAGCTCTTGCAAGCTGCGCGACGCGAAGCCGAGCGGCTGCTTGCCATACAGCAAGCCCTCGAGGCAGCCCGCCGGGCTTCCCAGGACGAGAACTATCTGGAGTCGATCCGGGTGCTGGAAGCGTGCCAGGAGAAGCACGGGAACGCCCCCGACCTCGAGAACGAAATTGCGGAAGCGCACCGGAAGCGGCTGGCGAAGGCGGACCGGGTGATTCAACAGGCGCTGGAAGACGCGCGCCCGATGATGCAGGAAGCCCAATACCAGGCGGCCCTGGACCGGCTGGCGCAGGTGGGCGAACCGAAAGACACGATCTCGCCGGAGGTCTGGTCCGAATACCAGGCATTACAGCATCAAGCATCGGCCGGTGCTGCATCGCAAAGAGAACAGCACATCAAAGAGCGGATTGCTGCTGGGGAACTCACCAAGGCAGCCGAACTGCTGCGACAGACGGTAGAGAATTTCTCGGCCATCCGGAATTGGTCCGATCTTGAAAAACTTCTGCGCCACGAGACGGCACGCCGCACCGATGCCCAGCGAGCGCTCGGCGAAGCGCAAGTCATGGTGCGCAAGGCCGCCTGGAAGCAGGCGGGCGAATTGCTGACGAGGGCTTACGATTCCGCCGAGCATTTTCCGGCACTGCGCGAGCAGACGCTGAACGACATCGTGCAAGCGGCGCAGTCCGCGGGAGAGGCCGACTGGCGGGCCGCCGAGTACCTGCTTCAGCTGCGGACCGAGCTGAAGCCTGACGTACCGCCTGTGGAAGGTCTCCAGGCACGGATTGAAGAACGTAAGCGCGAAGAATTCGTTACGAATTTTGTCACGCAAGCGGCGAGGCTTTGTGCAGGCGGCAATCTGCAGGCCGCTCTGGAGGAATTGGCTCGCGGGCTAGCCGCCTATCCGGAGGAGCCCCGACTGCTGGAGCTGCAAAACGGTATCCGCGAGACCATTCGGCAGGAAGAAGAAAAAGCGGCTGAGGAAAAGGCGCGCCAGGAAAGAGAAACCTTCATCCGCGAGGCGAGCCTGAATGCAGAGCGTGAAACTGAGCTCGACCGCCGGATCGATGTGCTGGAACACGCTCTCGAGCGCTATCCCGACGAAGCCGGTCTGCGACAGCAACTGCGCGAGGCTCGCGATCTGTGGAAGCAGGTCTGCGATCGGGCAAGTTCTGCCGGCGATCACGAGCAGGCAGAGAGATATGAAGCGGCACTCCAGGAATGGAACGCGCTCCGTTCCATCTATCCGCAATATCCGGATATAGAAGGCAATATCGCGCGAGTCAGAGGGTTGCAGGAAGCTGCGCGTGCCCGGGCCAAGGCCAAGTGGGTGGAGCAAATCGGGGGTGCGTTAGCTGCCCTGGATTACGAGCGTGCGGGATCATGGTTGGCCGAGGCCACGCGCGAATTCGCCGCCGATGTTGAGCTGGAGGATCTGAAGAAGAGGCTTCAGGAGGGGCTCAAAGCCAGGGGCAAAGCCGAAAATCGGTTGGCGGATGCACGGGAAGCATTCCACAAGCAACAGTGGGTGAAGGGGGCGAGCCACGTCAAGCGCGGATGGACGGCAGCTCCGCAGGACCCGTTAATCCAGGAGCAAGCTCGAAGGCTATTGATTGAGGCGGCCGAGTCGGCTCTGGGGAGCGATCTGCCGTCGGCGGAGATGCTTCAGACTCATGCGGCGGAGTTGTCCACCGATCCGGCGGTGCTCTCGCCTCTCAAGGCTCGAATCGAACAGCGCAAGCGCGATCAGATGGTGGGCGCACACTTGGCGGCGGTTGCAAGGCTTCGGGGCGAAAAGGATTTGCCGGGCGCCCTCGGTGAAGTTGAAGGAGCGCTTCGGGCGCTTCCGGACGAAGCGCGCCTGCTCGAGGCGAAACACGCAGTTGAAGGTGAGATTCGCCAGATCGAGGAGGAACGGCGTGAAGCCGAACGCAAGCGCGAGGAAGAACGAAAGCAGGCGCTTGAGCGCCAGCGTGAACTGGAACGCCAGCGGGCGGAGGCAGCGCGCAAGCGCGAGGAAGAAGAGCGTCAACGTCAAGAGGAGAAGCGCCGCGCCGAGGCGGCCCGGTTAGAAGAAGAAGCTCGGCAGCGCGCGCTTGAGCGCCAACGGGAACTGGAACGCCAGCGGGAACTCGAGCGGCAGGAGGAACAGCGCAAGAAGGAACGCCTTGAGCAGGAGCGGCTGGCCGCGGAAGCAGAGCAGAAGCGTCAGCGGGCCGAAGCAGAACGCAAGCGGGCCGAGGAAGCGCGGCGAGCGGCGGAAGCCGAAGCTGTTCGTGCGGCACAACTTGCGGAAGGGCAACACGGTGTAGAGGAAGCTGGTGGTGCTGGGTTGGCTTCGCCCGTGCCGCTGGTGGGCGAGAAACCAGAAGCGCCGGCTTCAGCAATGCCGGGTGAACCGCAGGCCGCATTGGACGCGGTTGAACCGGGGCCGTCGCGCCTCCCGTTCCTAATTCCTGCAGCAGCGAGGAACATTGCGGTGGTTGCCAGTATCGCCGTCATCGCGGGAGCGATCGTGCACTTTGTCCGCAAACCGCCACCTGTTCCACGGCCGGTTCTAGTGCGGGTTCAAGTGGGGACCGCGCCGCAGAACGCATCGATCAGGATCATGCGTGCAGGTGAGCCCGACCATACCTGCGTTACGCCAGCCTGCGCATTGGACCTGGCGCCGGGGGACTACCAGATTGAAGCTCGCCTGGAGGGATACCAGGCCCTCACGCAGGCGCTGCACGTTGGGGGAGGGGCTCCGACCTCGGTTGCTCTGCAATTGGCGCCCGAGATTTCGCCTGTCGCCGAGCCGAAGACTGCCCGATTGGAACTGAGCGGAATTCCTTCGGGAACCGAGGTGATGGTGGACGGCGCGTTGGTGGGGAAGGCCAACCGCAAAGGCACGTTCAGTTCTGAAGTGATGGCCGGCGATCACCAGGTCGGGATCGTAACCAAGTCACAAGGGAAAGGCGAAGTTAAGTCGCATTTCAGTGCCGGGGAGATGGTCTCCCTGCGCAAGAATGACTTTTCGCTCAGCCCGCCGGTAACGCCGCTGCCCACGACGACCCCTCTTCCGGCAACGAAGGCGGTTGCTGCCACTCCGAGCCCGAATGTCGAAGAGACGGATTGGCAGAAGGCGGTGAATGCAGCCAGCGTCGGATCGCTGGAGGAATTTCTGCGCCAGCATCCGAGCGGCACCCACAGCGCCGATGCCGCCAGCAGGCTGGAAGACCTCTACTGGGCACAGGGTAAGCGGGATAACACGGTCGCCGGCTATCACGACTATCTCAGCCGGTATCCGAGTGGAAAGTTTGCTCAGCCGGCGAATGACGCCATTGAGTCGCTGGACTTTCAGACGGCGGAGAGCACGACTGACCCCGCGGTGGTGGAGAACTTCCTCGCCGCTCATCCGAATGGGAAGCACCGTCGAGAGGCGCGCGACCGGTTGGACGAGCTTACGTGGGCGCGCACCAATTCTGACGATCAGAAGAGCTTGAACGCCTATCTGGCCAAGTTTGCCAACGGCAAGCATGCCGGAGAGGCCACCAAGGCGCTCGCGAAGCTGACGCCGGTTTCGCCGCCTCCGCCTGCAGTTTCGATTCCAACGGTGGACGAGTCTCACTCGGTTCTCGCGCTGGTCGATCGGTACCAGAAGGCCTATGAAGACAGGAACGTGAACGAGTTGAGATCGATTTGGCCCGGTATGTCGCAGAAGCAAGTGAACGGAGTGCAAGACTTCTTCAAGACGGTGGAATCGGTCACTCTGACGTATGACCGGCCCAGCGTGCAATTGGAAGGAAATGACGCGGTGGTGAAGTTTTCGCAGTCGCTCAGCTACACCGACCGGAAGGGCAAAGCTGTACGGAATACGAGCCCGGTGATTATGAAATTGAAGCGGGTAAGTGGGACACAAGGGACCCTGGGAAGCTGGCAGATCGAGTCCATTCGCTAGCTGCATGCATTTTTCAGGAGAGAGAAGCCTATGTCCACCGTCCGACAGTATGGGATCATACTTGCCTTTATTTTTGGGGCGATCTGCGCAGTGGCTCAAGGGGGACCTTGTCCTACCGCAACGTCGACCTCTGCGAACGCACCGACCCCAACCCTGTCGGGCGATCTGGTCTGCCTGATTCCCCAGGTGTATGGTCCGGGCGGGCTGGTGGGCACCGATCACGGGGGTCCGCTGCACTCCACGGCACAATTCAGCCACGCCGCTCACTTCCAGAATTCCAGTCTCGCCAGCTTTGCGCCGCTGAACACCGAGATTGGAACCGAACTCAGCCAGTTGCCCGTGGGCTCGCCCGCAGCCGGCTTCGTGTTTTCGTTCTCGCCATCTCTGGGAGTGGTGTCACGCCAGGACGTGGGCTTCGGGCCGATCCTGACCGAGCGTGCCGAAACAGTGGGAAGGCACAAGCTGTACGTCGGATTCAGCTACCAGTTTTTCGAATTTGACCGGGCGGATGGGATCAACCTGAAGAGATTCGCCGCCGTTTTCCAGCACGAGGACGAGAGCGCAGTGTGTAAGACGCTGCCCTTTTTCAGCGGATGCTCTACGAACGGAGCACCGATCTTTCAGAACGACATTATCGTCACGCAAAACCGGCTCGACCTGAAGATCCATCAGTACACGGCGGTGGCAACCTTCGGGGTCACGAACCGGCTGGACCTGTCGCTGGCGCTGCCCATTCTCAACGTGCGCATGTCGATGTCTTCCGATGCGGTCATTGAGAGCTTTGAGACGCCGACGGATATCCCCCCGTGCTGCCTGCACCAGTTCGATTCGCCGAATCCGCAGCCGCAACGCGAGACCTTGTTCGCGCCGGATCCGGCTTTTGGATTTAATCACGCCGCCTTCAACAGTCCGCATTCGGTCTCGGGGGTGGGCGATTTAACCCTGCGGGGCAAATATCAAATCGTCCGCGGAGAAAAATTCGGGCTCGCTCCGGGCCTGGATGTGCGCTTCCCCACCGGCGACGCCTACAACTTTCTGGGCGCCGGCACCTGGGGGATTCGGCCGTTTGTTACTTCGTCGTACGCCGCCAGGGTTTCGCCGCACGGAACCATTGGCTTCCAGTTCAATGGCGATTCGATTCTGGCCGGGAACATCAACCTGAGTAACCGCAGCGCCAAGATGCCCAACGTGTTCACCTATACGGCGGGAGCGGATGCGATTGTGGTGCGCCGGCTTTCGTTAACGGGCGACTACATCGGCCAAACGTTCTACAGCGTAAGCAAGCTGGTAGCCACCAGTTTTACCGATTTCGGGGGCACGGTGCGGCCTACGCTCGCCTCACAATCCTCGGTTCATTTGAGCCAGTCCAGCTTCGCGGTTGGCGGAAAGGTGAATCCGGTTGGAAGTTTGCTGGTTACCCTGAACGTCTTGTTCCGCTTGAACGATGCCGGGCTGCATGCGAAACCGGTTCCCTTGGTGGGCTTGTCCTATACGTTCTGATGAGTAGTCGCTAGGGGAATAAGACCTCAAGGCAGCGGGAGTTTCCGGATTGAAGATCTTGATGAAGGACTTCGCGCCGCGTCTTCGGCTATTGCGGCAGCTGCAGTCGCTGAATGAGCGCTTGAAATCCAGGATCCGGGCGGCAACCATCGAATATGGGTTCTACTGCCAGTTGGTGAAGGCCTTCTTCGCGGTTTGCGAATGCTTTTTCCAGCCACTTCACGGCCGTGGAAGGTTGTCCCATGGCACAGTGGACCGCAGCAATGTCGGAGTTCGCGACATACGCGTGAGGCGAGGAGAAGAAGCGGTCGATGGAGGCAATCGCCAGATCTTTCCTGCCCGAGAGGGCAAAGGCATGCGCCTGCATCATTAATGGGCCAGGACTGCCGTTTGACAGATCCACGGCGCGCTTGAAGCTTGAGTCGGCCTCGGGAAATTGTCCCAGCCATAGGCTTTGCCTAAGCAGACATAAGTCTCAGCGAAGTTCGGATCGAGTTCTTGCGCGTGTGAGCAGAGTTGAATGGCCGCGCTCGGGTCTCTGGCAAAATAGCGAATCTCGCCGCGAGCCTCATTGATGATCAACGATAACGGATCGAGCGTGGATGCTTTATCCATCTCGGCCTCGGCCTCCTGACATAAGAAAAAACGGCTGCTGGCAGCGTGGGAAGAGAGCCGACCCCCCTCGGTCTCATGAACCTGCATCGTCCATGCAGCAGGCCGACCGAGACAGCGTGCCCTGAGTTATATCCCGAGGTGTACTGCGCGATGGCCGGCGGTCGTTTAGCAATTTATATCCAAAACCGTCCCGATTCATGAGCGTGGTCCTCGTGCGGTAGGGTGCAATTTTCACTCACTGGCAGAAGTGACAGTTGGCAACACGTTCCGTGTCTGCCACTTTTTTCTGAGTTGTATCCACGCGAGTGTGCGACAGAGGGAGACGCTTGTCGCAGAGCAGGTCGAAGAATCGAAAACTGCAAGGTGGTAGGAGAGCCTGATCAGAGTGCGACACTCAGTGGAGCCGGATCCAAGGGTGACCTAGACCGCAAGGCAGAGATGCCGATCAGAGAGTTCTCGAGACGTACTCGGCCCGGGGCGCGCCATGAAATCAGAATTGCTGCGTGAGGGAGTCGATGCATTTCTGTACTGGTGTGAGATGGAAGAGACTCTTCCTTGTGTTCTGGGCCACAATTCCTCTCAGTGCCGCGGCTCAAGCGCGTCGCCCGGCAGACGAGTTGGACTTCACGTATTACTGGCAGAGACCGTTCGTGGTCTCCGCAGAAACTCCCAACGGGCCTTCGCTCGCCAGCAACACTGATCCGAGCGGCAAGGAGGGCGAAGGGCAGGTCGTTTCGCCGAGTCCAGGCCGACATCGGGAGCAAAAAGAGGACCACTTCCAGTGGAAACCGGCCTTCGCGCAGTACGATCTTGAGATTTCCATCCAGCATGGCTGGCGATTCGCGCACGAAGCCGGCACCCGCGATGCCACGGGGTACGGGCCGTGGTTCCACGACTGGGTCGCTTCCATCGGCGAGACCCGGGGATGGGATGATGGCGACGGCTGGCACGCCAGCTACGTCGGCCACCCGCTCAATGGCGGCATCTACGGCTTCATCGAACAACAGAACGACCCGCTTTATCGCAAGGTGGAGTGGGGCGACGGGCGCATCTATTGGATGAGCCGCTTGCGCGCGCTCGGTTTCGCGGCCATGGCCAGCACCCAATGGACCCTGGGTCCGCTCAGTGAAGCCTCACTCGGCAATGTGCAGTTGCATTCTTCGCCGGGCTTTATCGACCTGGTGCAGACCCCAACGCTGGGCGTGATGGAGATGATGGGCGAGGACATGCTGGATCGCTATGTCGTCATCCCGCTTGAAAATCACACCTCGAATCCCTGGCTGCTGCTGGCGGCGCGGAGTTTGTGTAATCCGGCGCGCAGCTTTGCGAGCCTGATGTCCCTGCGCTTTGGCTGGACAAGAGAGAACCGGCCAGGGCTCTTTGGCGAGTACCACGCCATGCGCAAAGAGCTGGTAGGGGAATACAAGCAAGGACTGATCAGCGCGCCCTTTGGCCCACACACGGCTGAGGAAAGGGCGATGATGAACGAGGCGGTTGAAACGCCTCATCCGAAGGAAGCCCCTATTGAGTTGCATGCGTACGCTGTTTACGAGAGCTTCCTGAACGGGCACAACTGCCTGGGTGGCGGCGCCGAAGGAGCCGTGCGCGTCCGGCCTGCGTGGCAAGTCGTAAGCGAGGTGAACGGATGCATGATAGTGAACACCCCGACTTACGAGAGCGCCGATTCAGTCACGTTCTCGGTGGGCCCGCGCTGGACGCCGCATGCCGCGCACCGCGTGGCCCCGTTCGTGCAGGTACTGTTCGGCGGCAGGCGGATGACGTATGAGGTGTTGAATCCGGCGCTGCGCGACTTCCTGCTAAAGGCGTGGGACGACGGAAAAGGGACGCTTTCGCATTATCCCAAGCGCAGCGATTATCAAGCCGAGTACCAGGCGCTTGGGTTCAACCTGACGATGGGCGGCGGCTTCGAAGCGGCTTTTGGCCGAGCCTTTGCATGGCGCGTGCTCGATCTGAACTATTCGCACAGCTGGTTGCCGGAGGTGCACTCGATCAGCGCTTCGAACGGCTTGCAAGTGCGCACCGGCGTGGAACTGCGCATCGGGAACTGGTGAGCGCGGAACTCAAGAGGCCCAGGACTGAGCATCGGCTGAGAGTCAACCCGGGCCTCGTAGGCTGAGCAGGTCGTCGATCCCCCAGGAGGGGTGCGTTGCAGGGGACTGTCATTCATCCTGCCCAGCTTTTTGTTGGAGGCGAACACCCGGAACGATAGGCGCTCTCGAAACAATTGCAACCGGCAAAAGTCGCAACTGGAACTGGCAATACTGACAGGCGAATTTTGAGCCGGCGTGAGGTCACTTCAAGACCCCACTGATTCCCGCCGGACCGCGCAGCCCTTCGGAGGCAGGCTATTTCGCGATCAGGATAGGAGCGTTGGCCGGGAGCACCGTCGGCGCGGGTGGCATGGAGCCTGTGAGTTTCCGTTGCTGCTCCACTTCGGTTGCCGTGAACTCGACGACCTTGGTAGCGGTAATAATCATTCCGGGTTGCAGGCCCCGGGCATCGACGGTTTGGCCGTCGACGTTGAACTTCTGGCCTTTGGGAATCTCGAACCGTTCATTGGTTCCGTCGGCCATGGTCAGGTAGACATATTTGGGCGGGTTCACGTGCCAGACGGTGCCCTTGATGGTCTCGACCGTGGTCACGACTTTGGGAGTGGTGGTGATGGTGGTCGTTCGTTCCAGGATCATTCCGGCCTTAAGATCGTAGATGCCGACTTGCTTGCCGTCTACGGTGGCCTGGAAGCTGTCTGGCACATCGGGGATATGGCGAATCGTGCCGTCGTCCATCTTCAACACCAAGTCGTTGCCGGCTACCAGAACCACTTCGGCGCGGTCCACGGTCACACTCTGGGTGGGTGTCCCGGAAGTCGTGGTGGTTTTCGTGCGCACTTGGGCGTTTCCATTGAGCGCCAGGGCGATGCAGACAAATCCGGCGGCCAGGGCCAATGACAATTGTGCACATCCACTTCCCGACTTCATGGCGTGTTCTCCTTTGAAAGCCCCAGGCAGTCCGGTACCGCGTCCCGTGATTGAAGGGTAGAGCCCGGCGGATGCCGGCGGAACTGTCATTAGTGACAGACCCGGCGAGCATTGGGAAATTGCCGGAGGAATGCAGTGGATTTTGGCGCTTGCGGATAGGGCAAACTCGGGCGGGAAGGAGCCGCTACGGCCATACTTCGCGAGCAGTTTCCACGACCAACCGAAGTTTCGCCCACTGATCCTCTTCGGAGAGAAGGTTGCCTTCGGCGGTGGAGGCGAAGCCGCACTGCGGGCTCAGCGCCAGGTTCTCCAGGGGCACGTAACGGGAGGCCTGGTGAATACGGCGAATGAGTTCGCTCTTCTGCTCCAGTTGGGGCCGCTTGCTGCTGATCAAGCCCAGAACCACGGTTTTTCCTTTTGGGATGAAGCGCAAGGGCGCGAAGGAGCCGGAGCGCTCGTCATCGTACTCCAGCAGAAAGCGGTCGACGGCAAGGGTGCTGAATAAGTGCTCGGCAATCGCGTCGTACCCGCCCTCGGCATACCAGTGGCTGCGGTTGTTCCCGCGGCACAGGTGGATGGCGAGGGTGACACCGGGACCGCGGGCCGCCTCCAGGCAAGCGTTGTCAGCCGCCACGCTTTCAAGCAGCGCCGCTTCCGGTTCTTGCTGCATTTCGGTGCGGATCCATTTCTGCCACTTGGGATCCATGTAATAGCTGTAACGGGGCGCGTCGATCTGAATGTAGTTCACCCCGCGCGCGCCGAGCTGCTGGAGTTCGGCTCGCATGATTCCGACGATGTCGGAGAGCAGCAGGGACGGGGAGGAATAGACGCGATCGGTAATGCCGCGCTGGTAGGAGATGGCGGGAAATTGCGTGGCACTGGGGAGCGTGATTTTGAATTTTCCCGGGGCATGGGTTTGCAGGAAGCCCACTTCGTGTCCGGTCAGGGGAGCTATTTGGTGCAGCTTCGAGGTCACGATGCCGGTGACGCGGCTTACCGGGGCAGGGGTGTTTCCCGCCCAGCTTCGGGCCACGGCGTTGTCGGTGTCGAATCCGGCAACCGCGTCCAGGAAATCGCTCATGAAGTTGCGGCGGCGCAGTTCCCCATCGGTCAGGATGTCGAGGCCGATTTCCTGCTGGCGGCGAATCGCGCGCAGAATGAATTCGTCCTCCAGCTGGCGCCGCTGCTCAGCTTTCATGCCGGCTTGACGCGCCCGCAATAATTCGGCTGGACGCAGCAGACTGCCCACATGCTCGGCCCGGCATGCAGACCGCATCGGTTCTTCCATCATTCGCTAGGCACTAGTTCAGGTTTACGGAACTCACTGCAGCTGAAATGGCATGAGTTGCATTCTTCTCCACTTTCGCTCAGGCCTTGGATCGGCGGATTGCGTCTTTACAGCATGGCGCCGGTCTGCACGCCGAGGATGGCTAAGGCACTTTCCAGCTTGTGGATGGCTTGACCGAGTTCGGGATGTTCTCCGATTTTTTCCTCGAGAGACTTCAAGAGCGCCTGCGCCTTGGTGACATGGTCTAGGGCCGCGGCGGTGTCGACTTCGGCATTTCGATCCGTCTGGGTGGACATACGCCACCTCCTGCGAGAATTGTAAAACGGTTTTGTTCCGGCGAAGCGAAAAGCATCGGATTTCAGCGCGGTACGCGGCAGGTAGCGCGGGTGTCGTCGAGGTTGTAGCGGCAATCGAGACCAAAGCCCCCGGGATCGAGGGCGCCGTATCCCCAGACGCGGAGCACGACGACTCTGTCTTCGAGGCGCGAAACTTCCAGATAGACGTGGTCGTTTTTGCGCAGGCGCTCGCTGAACGCGCCGGGCAGCTGGCGGGCGAGGTGTTCGCGGTCGATCACGGCCATCGGTTCAGGATCGCCCAGGGAAAAGACCAGGATGCGCGCGGTGCGGTTGGCTACGTAGTCGGTGACGATGATCTCTTCCGGGCTGGCCCACGCAACGGCGGCGCGGCGAACGTAATCGTAAAGCTTTCTTCGGCGGCCGGTGGCTCGCTCTTCCACGTAGAGAGTGTGAAATGTGCCGGTGATCTCCGAGGGCAGATGAGTCGGATCTTCGCTGCGGATGACGAAACGGCCATCGGGGGAGGGAAGTTCCTGCTGGTCGGGAAAAGTCTTGAACGGTCCGCCCGCAGCTGAAGTGGCGACGAGCCCGAGGAGCAGCGCCACGCGGAACCAGCACCGTGCCATTGCGATCTCCCTCGAAGAGAGTCCGGAACTGCTTGTGCCATCTTGCGCAATTGGGTAGCAGGAAGCGGTGATGGACCTCACGAATCACTCAGAATAAAGGCGCTAGAGGCGTTACCGAAGTGTGGTGACTGGCGAGACCGCGAAGGGCGGAACAATTTCTGTTAAGAAGGGTTTCAAGAGGAAGGCAGGTCCTATGAAGATGCGCTGGGTGGTTGCGGCTTTGCTCGGGAGTGTCGTGTTTAGTACAGCCGTGGCGCAAGCCGGACCGGGTGTGAGCTCGGGCGCGGAACGCACGTTGTTTCAAGCGTTGAACCGGGAGCGGCAGGCACAGGGCTTGCCATCCCTGCGCTGGGATGCGGCGTTAGGATCGGCGGCGCGTCAACACGCAGCGAGCATGGCGGCGGAACGCTCGGTACAGCACACGTTGCCGGGCGAGCCGTCACTGCCCGGCCGGGCGACGCGCGCAGGGGCGCATTTCAGCTGGCTCTCCGAGAATATTGTTGCCGGCTCCGATGCCGCCGAGGCGCATAGCGCATTCATGCACTCACCCACGCACCGGGCCAACATTCTCGACACGGATATGGATTCGGTAGGGATCGGCGCCATAGAGCGGGGCGGACAGCTGTATGTAGTTGAGGATTTTTCGAAGGCCCGGTAGAAGCTCGCGCGAGGACCTCAGAAGGATCTGAAGCAGCACCCCAAGGGACTCAGTTCGGCTTGCGAATCGCAGCAGTAGACCTAGCCCGAGCCCACCGGATGCCGGCAGGAGGATGCCCGGCACCTGCCGGTTTCCAGATGTTGCATGACGCCACGCCAGGCATCAGCTTCATCGGCGAAACCGCAAGCCAAAATCGCCTCATGGATGACTTCGTGAACCTGAGTTGCGGTTAAACGTCCGGAAAATTCTTCCACTTCGCGCAAGGCGCGCAGGAGCCCGTGCACCTGGACTGCAAGTTGACGCCGATCGGCGCCGCGCAAGTAGGCACTGGCCAGGCGAAGAGCTTCCGTTCCGGCAATATCGTGTGTGTTCCGTACCTTCTTCATGGATTCCCTGTCTCTATCGACTCCCGGCGGGCGTAACCCTCCGGGTTGGATTAAGGACGTTGCCCACAGACTGCTGGGACGTCGAGCCTGCGCTTCCGGCCGTGCGAACGACAAAGCCGGCTCAGGTCAACAGTCGATTTCAGCTAGCAGCGAAGTTCGGGAACGGTGAAGGGTGAGTAGAGTCCGAGCCATGCAGCCGGACGTGAAACAACAGGCAAGGTGAGTGCGCGAGTGGAAGTTGTCAGCGCCTGGGTGGCGCCTGCCGGAGCCGCAAAGATCGGCGCACTGACCAGATGAACCGCGATGACTCCGAAGGAGGCGATGTCGGAGGTCACGTCGGGCAGATCCACTTCGGGCAACACCAGGATCACAGCGATCAACAGAAGCAGGACCAGAAGCACCGAGGTTCGCCAGGCAGGGATCATTGCAGTGCGCGGGCTATCCTAACAAGTCTTCGCGCGCAGTCAATACCCCATTTGGGTTCATCCGGGCTAAAAGCGGCTGCCAGCGGGCAGAATCCCGCCGCACCATGTCAGACATTTGCCTAAGAGAACAGGGGAAGCGTGGAATTTTGGGATCAGCGCTGCTCCATCTGCCAACGGCCATTTCGATAGCGAATGACGGGAGGCAAATCCGATCCCGGCCAGGCGCTTAACACTCCTAACAGTAATTTGTTCCAAGATTTTTCCAGGCTGTGCAAGTTTCGCATCCGAGCGCTCAGCGACCGAAACGTTTCCAGGGCGGACGCATTGGGCAGGGAAGCGACTTCGCCGGCGAGGATCTCCTCATGGATGCGGTGGCACTCTTCGATGTCCTGCAGGCCGAGGGAATCGGAATGGGTGCGGTAGCCGCCAATGAGAGCATCGACGGAGTAGAGGCGGGCAAAACGGAAAAATCGAACCCACAGTTCGAAGTCGCTGGCGTTGCGGCGGGAGTCATCCACGCGGCTGCCGGCGCGCTCCCACAGGCTGCGGCGCCAGTAGGTCGATTCCTGCTGGATATAGCGGTTGGCGCCGGCCAGAAAGCGCATGCGCGACCAGCGGCGCAAGTGAAGGATCTGCACCGGCATGCCGTCTTCGCTGAAGCCGGTGGGGTGGCCGGTAATCCATTCAACGGCAGGGAACTCGCGGAAGACGCTGCCGACGACGAAGAGGGAACCGGAGTGCAGGAGGTCGGTGGCGCTGATCCAGCCCATGACTTCACCGGAAGTGCGAGCGAAGGCCTGGTTGATCGCGTCGTACATGCCGCGATCTTTCTGGCTGAACCAAGCGTGCAGTTGGCGTTCGTACTTGCGGATGATGTCGAGGCTGCCGTCGGTCGAGCCGCCGTCAGCGATCACGTACTGGAGATTGGGGTATCCCTGGCTGAGGACGGACTGAATGGCGGCCTCGAGATAGTGCGCCGAGTTGAATACCGGTGTGACGAGCGCGATGGTCGGCCAGTGCGTGGGTTCGACCATCAATCCCTCGGCAGGGAAGCGGGATGCGACTTGGGAGCGAGCAGGGCGCGCCTCGCCAGTTTCGCCATGCCCAGCGGCCGCGAGGTGTTGCGCTTGAAGTTCTTCCAAAGATGGCGGGGATTGCGGGCGATGCCGCGGGTGGTGAGTTTCCAGGTGGCGTCGTCAATGGTGTAGACGTAACGCCACTGCAGGCCTTCGTCGAAGTCCGTGGGATTGCCCTGGCAGGTGAGGCGGCAGTTAAGGACGGCTTCGTCGCTGGCCATCATCGTGTCTTTGCCCGGACCATAGGTGGTGTGGGAGTAGTCGTGATTCTGGTGAATGGCCAGCACCAGGGCGCTGGCATCGATCACCGGGACTCCCATGGAGCGTACCTTCCACACCAGCCAGTTGTCCCACCAGAAGCGGCCGATGCCGAAGGGAGGGACGGCGGGATAGAGTCCGCGCGAAAAGGCGAAGTAGTCGATATTACGGGCGATTTGGAGGCGGCCGGTCTTCAGCGCGCGCGCCCGCACCTGGTGCGACCAATCAGGCTGATCGAAAGACAGAATTTCGGTGATGTCCGTGTCCGTCCGGCGCCCGACCATCAGGAAGCGGGTGGTCCATTGGGTCACGCGGGTCAGGGCGGCCAGGAAATCGTCGAACAACATGATGTCGGAGTTGACGTAGCAAAGCGTCGGACTTGCGGCTCGCGCCTGCGCCTGGGCAAAAATGTCGCTCACCAACGGCGTTCCCCATTGATTGCGAAGGATGTCGGGAACGTGCTGGATGCCGAGTTCGGCAGCTACTTCGGCGGTGCCCTCGTCGGTTCCGAACAGGATTACATGCGGGCGAGGTTGGATGCGGGTCCAGCTGGTGATGGCATTGCGCTGGATGATGCCAATGTGCCCGCGGAACGCTTTCGGCATGGCGAAGACGGTGAGCGGCGCAGCGGGCTGAGCGCCGGCGGCTGGGGCGGTCATGAAAAGCCCTCGCCAATGCCGAGCCCAAGATAGTGGACGCCGGGTGTGTCGTGCAGGAACTTCACGGCGCGCCAGCAATCGATCACGGTACGGGGCGGGCTGTTGCGCACCCAGTGCTGGGCGGGGATCTGGCTGAACTCGGGCCAGGCCGTGGCGAGAACGACTAAATCCGAATGGGCGATGCAATCTTGGGCGGAGGCGGCGAACGAAACGTTGGAGGACGCCAAGCCATTTTTCGCGTAGCCGGGATCGAATGCCACGACCTTCATTCCGCGGTCGGCGAGTTCGTTCATGAGCAGATAGCCGGCAGCCTCTTCGACCACATCTGTTCCCGCCTTGTAGGTGAGGCCGAGGATGCCGACGGTTCCGCGGGTCCGCCGCTGCACGAGATCGGCCAGCCAGTGGATCTGCGATCGATTGAAGCGGTCGACGGTGCGGGCAAGGTCGCCGGGGACGCCCAGTTGCTGGGCCAGGCAGGCGAGCGCCAGATTATCGCGAGGGAAGCAAGGTCCGCCGTAGCTGACGGCGCCTTTCAGGTACTTGGGGCCAATGCGCGTATCGAAGCCAAGCGCCGCGGTGATTACGTCGACGTTGGCGCCATCCAGCTTCTCGCAGATGCGGGCGAGCATGTTCGCGTAGCTGATCTTGGTGGTGACGTAAGTATTTACAGCCAGCTTGGTGATTTCCGCATTCACAAACGACATGCGGGCGTAGGCGGGCTTGTTCTCGCAAACCTGGGCGTAGAGGCCGGCGAGGAAGTCGCCGGCGCGCTTGTCCGATTCGCCGATCAGGAGCATGTCGGGATTGAGGAAGTCGCGAATGACGCTGCCCAGCGCAATGAATTCCGGGCTGTAGCAGAGGCCAAAGTCGGTTCCCATGCGCTTGCCGCTGGCCTTTTCGAGAGCCTGGCGGACGGCCGAACCGGTGGTGCCCGGCATTACGGTGCTGGTCAGGCAGACCACGTGATAGTCGGACTTGTCAGCGAGTGCGTGGCCGATGGCTTCACACACCGGCGCAACATATTTAAGCGAAAAGCCGCCGCCGGGTTCGCTGGGGGTGGCCACTACGATGAAGGTGATGTCGGAGGAGTGAACCGCGGCCGCGACGTCTTCGGTGGCTGTCAAACGGCCGCCACTGCGCTGGAGAAGTTCGCCGAGTCCGGGTTCGTGTACCGGAGGCTGGCCGGCAGCGAGCTCTTTAACCTTGGCTGGATTGTTATCCACGCCGATGACAGTGACGCCGCGCGCGGCCAGACAGGCCGCCATGGGGGAGCCCAGTTTGCCCAGGCCGATTACACATGCTCGAATGCTCATCTCGTGTTCGTAGGTATCCTTACGCGGGCCGCACTTCTCAGGGCCCTGGCGGTGGTGATTAAGTTATCAGAATGTCGTGGGGGACCGGGGCCCGCGAAAGGCGGGAGTCCGTCACCGGCCCGCCGGCGCTGCGACCTTTGCGGGAATGCGTCCGGCCTTCCGCAATTGTTCTTCAATCCAGATGTAGGTGATCCACAAGCCTTTTTCCAGCCCGATCGACGGCTCCCATGCCAGCACGCTGCGGAGCAGGGCATTGTCGCTGTTGCGGCCGCGCACGCCCTGCGGCTTGTCGAGGTCGTGCTTCTTGCGCAGCTTCTTGCTTGCGATCTCGGAAACGATGTCGATGAGCTGATTGACGGTTACCAGTTCGTCGGTTCCGAGGTTCAGGGGTTCGGAGTAGTCGCTGGCCATCAGCCGGATCAGGCCTTCGACGCAGTCGTCAATGAACATGAAGGAGCGGGTCTGTTCACCGTCGCCCCAGACTTCGATTTCGCCGCCGCTCTGCGCGAGAGCGACCTTTCGGGAGATGGCCGCGGGAGCCTTCTCCTTGCCACCCTCATAGGTGCCGAGCGGCCCGTACACGTTGTGAAAGCGCACGATCCGAGTTTCCAGCTTGTGGTCTTTTTTGTAGTAGCGGCAGAGTTCTTCGGCGAACAGCTTCTCCCAGCCATAGCCCGGTTCGGGGTCGGCCGGAATCGCGTCGCTTTCCTTGAGCGGGGTCACCTTGGGATCGCGCTGCTTGTATTGCGGATAAACGCAAGCGGAGGACGAAAAGAGAAAGCGCTGCACGCCGTTGATCCGGCTAGCCTCCAGCATGTGCGCATTGATGAGGATGTTGTTGCGCGAGATATCGGCGTGATTGGCGGTGATGTAGCCGATGCCCCCCATGTCGGCGGCCAGATTGTAAACCTGATCTACTTCGCGGCTCGCCGCCAGACAGTTTTCGAGGATTCGCAGATCGGCGACCTGGAAGTCATCGGCCGTGCTGTGCTCGTATTCGGGCTCCTTGAGGTCGGCGCCGCGTACCCAGCAGCCATCATGCTTAAGACGCTTTACCAGATGGTGGCCGATAAAGCCACCCGCCCCGGTCACTAAAATACGCGGTTTTCCCTGCAAAGAATCACTCCAAACGACTGATTTTTAGCGTGAAATATTAGTTTACCGGAGGGGAGACGAGGCGGGCAAGGTGGCAACGGAGGGGGGGATGCGGGGTTGATCCACATTGCGCAAAGTCCTTCACACTCGCGGTGGAAATAAGGCCACGAAGGAGCTATTCCCAGAAGGGACAAGTGGTTGTACTCTATCGGGCTGGCATCACAAGTGCAGGGAGTTAGGGCGATATCCCAGGGCCCCCACCCTGCACGACCCTAGTGTCTGTGTAGGAGCAAGTACGTGAACGACCCTAACGGGGAGCGGATCCGCGTTCGTAAGTGGAAACGCACCCGGCGCCACCGTCAGAACCGTTCGCTGCGGCGTGCCATCTTCCTCGCGGCCGTCGCAGGCATCACCCTAGGCCTGGCTGTTTCTTTCATTCCCGGCGATCTCGGTACGTACCTGGCTTCCTATCTTCCGTCCAGGAATGCTCGCGTTCGGATGGCGGATGCGGGCAAAGAGTTGGCTGCCGGCCCCAGTTCGCTGGATGAGATTCCCGATCCTCCGCATGCGCGGCCCGTGTACCCGTATTCGCTGGTGCCGGGAGGCGTGTACAACGGGAAGGAACTGGAGGCGGCGTTTGCGCATGATCCAGTGCTCGCCTCACACTACCGGGGCTTCGATTTTAACCGCGCGCGGCTGGTACGGCTGCTGAGCGACAAGACCGTGTATGTCTCGTACCGAATCGGCGGCAGGATTTTCTGGACGACCCGTCTGGTTCACCTGCATGCGGGCGAATTGCTGCTCACCGACGGCGTGATGACCGTGCGGACGCGATGCGGCAACCAGATCTCGGAGAACCCCCGGGTGGAGGTCGCACCGAACGAGCCGAAAGTGGCGACGCTGGAAAAGCCAATCCACTTTGCCGAAGAACCGCCGGCACCGAAGTTTGTACCGGCTGATTTCGAATCGGCGCTGCGGCGTCCGGACTTCCCCAGCTTCTACGCGCCGCCGCCGGCTCCCGGCCTGGTGGGAGCGATGGGCGGGTTTGGTCCCGTATTTCCGGCCGATGTTTGCGGTCTGGGAAAGAAGAAGAAGAACAACAACGATGTTCCGGATCGCATTACGGAGAATGGCAAGAAGAAGAAGGGCGGGTCTTGCGGGGAAGGCGGCGGGCGGCCTGGAACCGTGCCGGAACCGAGTTCCTTCATTCTGCTTTCCAGTGGGCTGGGAGGACTGTACGTCCGCTACCGGTTGAATCGAGGCTCAGCGAAGTAAGCCGTCGGCTTGCGATCGCGCGCGGTTGCCTTTAGTCTGACCTGCGACCAAACTTCACACTCTGCATTCCCACGGAGCCGCACGTGCACGACCGTCTCTCCTCGCTTCGTCTGCTTGTTGTTGTCATCGGGCTTCAGGTATTCGCTGCTGCGCAGGCCTTGCACGTGCGGGTGGATCTCACTGATGCGCCGCAGAGCCTGTTTCACACCAGGCTGACTTTGCCGGCAACCGGCGGCCCGATGACCGTGGTCTACCCGAAATGGATTCCAGGAAATCATCGGCCCAGCGGGCCGATCGCGAACCTGGTGGGGTTGCACTTCAAGGTGGGAGGGCAGGACATCGAGTGGCATCGGGATCGGATCGAAATGTACAGCTTCCATCTCAATGTGCCGCGGGGCGCTCACGAGGTGGAAGCGACGTTCGATACCATCACGACCGACAGCGCGGGGGCAGGTGGAAATGCCACGACCAGCAACCTGCTCGACCTGAACTGGAACCAGGTGGTGCTGTACCCGGAGGGAGCGGCTTCCGATGAGGTGCAGTGTATTGCTTCGGTGCGCCTGCCGGCAGGATGGAAGTTCGGCACGGCACTGCCGGTGGCGCGAACGAACGGCGACGAGGTGGAGTTTCAGCCGGCTTCCCTGACCACGCTGGTGGATTCGCCATTGATCGCTGGGGAGCAGTATCGCGAAATCGAACTCACACCGGGCGGCGGCGCCGAGCCGCGCCACAAGATCGACATGGTTGCCGACAGCGAGACCGACCTCGCGATGTCGGATGCGGACATCGCCGCATATAAAAAGCTGGTGGCGGAGACGGGGGCGCTGTTCGGCGCGCGGCACTACCGCCACTACGATTTCCTGCTGACGCTGTCGAGCGCGGCGGGGCACCACGGCGTGGAGCACCACGAGTCGAGCGACAACAGCGCCGCCGAGCGGATGCTGCTCGACCCCAAGGAGCACCTGCTCGAAGCCGGCTTGATGCCCCATGAATTTACCCACTCGTGGAATGGCAAGTACCGGCGTCCGGCAGACCTTGCGACGCGCAATTACCAGGATCCCATGATCGGAGACCTGCTCTGGGTGTACGAAGGGCTGACCGAATATCTGGGCAACGTGTTGGCTGCGCGCTCTGGCTTGTGGACCGGCGACAACTACCGGGACGCGCTGGCGAGCACTGCAGCGGGGATGGAAGCGCGCGTCGGGCGCACGTGGCGGCCGCTGGAGGACACCGGGGTGTCGGTGCAGACGCTGCGCATGCTGGGGCCGCAATGGAGCGACTGGCGGCGCTCGCTCGACTACTATCCGGAGGGGGAACTGATCTGGCTGGATGTGGATACCATGATCCGCCAGCAGACTGGCAACCAGCGCTCGCTTGACGATTTCTGCCGCAGCTTTCATGGCGGCGAGAGCGGACCTCCCAAGGTCGTGCCGTACACCTTCGACGATGTGGTGCATGGACTGAACCAGGTTGCGCCCTATGACTGGGCCAAGTTCCTGAAAGACCGGGTGCAGAAGACTGAGGAGCATGCGCCGGTGGGTGGCATCGACCGGGGCGGGTGGCAGCTGGTTTACACCGATAAGCCAAATGCGTTCGAGGCCGCGATCAAGGAACAATTCAAGGTGAGCAACCTGTCACACTCGGTCGGGTTCGCACTCGACGAGCATGGCCGGCTCATCGACGTGGTTCCGGGCTCGCCTGCTTTCGAAGCGAAACTCGCGCCAGGAATGACGATCCTCGCGGTAAATGGGCGCAAGTGGAATCAGCATTCGTTTCCGGAGGCACTGCACGAAGCGCAGCAGACGAAGCAGCCGATTGTGCTGATCGTTGAAAACGCGAACTTCTACAAGACGTATTCCATCCCGTACTTTGATGGCGAAAAGCATCCTCATCTGGAGAGGGTGGAAGGGAAGCCGGACCTGCTGGGCGACATCCTGAAAGCGCGGACAAGTTCGAAACCGTAAGATCGAGCTTTGGCGGCAAGTTCTACGCGCGGTGGATGTTGAGCGGAGTTGCGAGAGCTGCTCGCGGGGCCCTGGACTGTAGTGTTCGGTAAAAGGGCGGGACGCTGCTACAATGCCCGCATCGGCATCAATTCCATGGATTTGTCTCGCCATCCGGTCGCGAAAGCGACTCTGCTCGCATTGTGCACGGTGGCAGTGTCATCGCTGGCATATGGGCAAACGAGTGCTCGCGTGGAGCGGGTTCGGGTGCTGAAGTCGGCCGCAGCTACCGTCGAGATTGAAATCCAGACCACCCAGCCCATTGCTCCGAGTACGCAGGAAGTCAGCGATCCGACCCGGCTGGTTCTCGACTTTCCGCATGCGACGCCTGGGCCGGAATTGCGCGCGGTGGGTGTCAATCGCGACGATGTCAAGGGAGTGCGGGTAGGGTTGTTCAGCTCGGCGCCGCCGACCACGCGCGTGGTGCTCGATTTGAACGCGCCGGTGAACTACCAGGTTTTTCCATCGGGCAAGACCGTGATTGTTAAGCTGGGAGGATCGGTTGGGCCGGCGGCTGCGCCCGCCGCCGAAGGCGCCGCGCCTGCGGCGCCACCTGAGCCTCCGAAGCCAAAGGTTACCGTGGCGTTTCAGCAGGGCCTGCTGACCATCCACTCCGACCGAGCCAGCCTGAGCGAAGTTCTGAATGAGATTCACCAGCAGACGGGCGCGGAGATCGATCTGCCGCCGGGCGCGGGGCAGGAGCCGGTCTTTCTCGACATCGGGCCGGCGACGCCCAAAGATGCTTTGAACGCGCTGCTGGATGGGTCGTCGTACAACTTCGTTCTGGTCGGATCGAGCAGCAATCCGAATGCGCTGGAGCGGATTCTGCTGAGCGGCAAAGATGGAAGCACGGGCGTGGAGGTTGGCGGGACGCCCGTGGGACAGGCTGCGGCACCGCAACAGATTCCACCCCAGACGTTCGCGGGACGCATTCCGCGCACTGCGCATCGCCAGGATGTGACAGCAGCGCCGGACGACCAACCTCCGCCAGACCAACCGCCGCCCGATGAGGAGCCGCAATCAACTGATCCGGCCAACGGACAGGCCCCGCCGCAGGAATAGGGATGCTCGGATTAAGTCGCGGTTGAAAGGGGCGGCCTTCGGTGGTCCGCCAATGCAGCAGTTCTTGAAGGCGGCTGGCGGCTGCGCCTGATTCGGAAAATAAACGTACAGCAATGCTGGTCCGTAGAGACGCGGGTTGCCGCGTCTGAGACGGGGCAAGCCCCGTCTCTACCCCGCGGTTGGATTTGGGGCGCGGGCAGGGGCGGGCTACTGGACGAGGCGCACCGGCAGAGCGCTTATACCGCCGCCGCTGACCGTGTTTCCGGTCGGGCTGGGATTGCAGCCGACCGCGTTCATGACGACCGCGTTCATGACGCCACCAGTGTTAATGTTTTGAATTCCGAGTTGCAGAAAACCAATCACCGTTTGGTTCGTACACGCGCCGCTGCCGCCTGGACAGGGGTTGGCGGTCCATTCAAATACGGGCACGTTGACCACCGACTCGCTGCGGCTGATGATGTCCGGTGCGCTTCGCAAGGCAGGATTGGGATTCGACAGCCCGCCATTAATCGTGACCGGGGGCCCCGCAATGATCGCGTCCTGGTCCGTGCCGCCCGGTCCCAGATCGTCGGTGTGGATCAGGCACTCGGTTCCAGTGACTGTGTCGGGGGTAGCGGCAGCGAGGTTGATCGGCAAGGAGTCCCCACATTGCAAGCCACGCGCGGGGGAACCAGCAATCGGGGTCGGGTTTCCGCACGCGATTGCATCCATGTACCCGCCATTGGTATCGGTGCCAACAGCTGGCGTGCAGCCTTTCGCCGAAGTGGACGGGCAGATATCGGCGTGAGTCCAGCCCGAGGTGTTAATCGGGTAATAAACGTTTGAGGTAGGTACACCGCTTGCCGGCTCCGGTCCAAGTGTCGGCAGGGCTTTTCCAATGTAGGTGGCGGGACTATTTAAGACATATCCGGAGCCCGCCAGGAAGAAATACTCAGTGCAGGGAGATGCGGGGGCCGTATTCGGAATGCAATTGGGAAAAAACCATGGCTTCACCGAGCCAACCTGCAGGTTGGCGGCGTCTCCGGAATTGTTGTACGCCTCGGCCTTGGCGACGGCGGTAACGGTGGAATTGGCGAGCCCGAAAATTCTTCCGAAAAATGTGGGCAGGTTGTTGCGCGAGACGGTGACCGTGATCTGAGGATCGTTGCTGGGGCTTAGATTGCAGGCCACGTTGGTGACCGCGGCAGCGACGCCAGCGACCTGATTGGCGCCGGCGACGGTGATGGCCATCTTATTGGCGGCGTCGGTGGCAGCGCCGGTACAGATGTTTCCGAGGCCTGATCCCGAGGTGATGCCCGAGGTCACGAACATGCGGGCGCCCGCGAGGGCGGCGGCGTCGGCGGCTTTCTGGGCATCGGCCCGGGCCGAGTACATCATCACCAGATCCACCGACAAGGCGGCCATCGCCAGGATGGCAAACATGCCGGCGACCACCAGCAGGAAACTTACGCCCCGCTCTCCTCTTCGTTGATCGTGTTTGCGTGTCCGGTTCATGGAGCCTCAATTGAGATTCTGCATGGTGGCCGTACCCTGGAGCTGCGAAGTGCCCCGGGCATAGGTCGAGCCGGGGGAAAGCAGAGTGATCACGTTGCCGAACATCCAGGTGTAGGGATAGCTGAGGGTGACCTGGGTATTCTCGACCTTCATGGTTGTATAGGGGTTCCCCAGACTTGCAGTGGTAATAAAGCCGCGATCGATGGTCAGGGTCAGCGGACTGGAGCATCCGGTATTCGCCGAATAGGTCCACTTCAAATTCACCTTGCCCGGCGAGGGCGGGCTGCTGGCCAGGCCGCAGTCGTTTACGCCCACGGACAGCAGGTATGCGCCTACCGCGCGGGCAACGGCGGTGACCGTTGCCGGAGTGGGCTGCGTCAAGTCCCCGGTGGGTTGATTGGAGGCGATGCGGGCGCCCTCCGCGGCGGCGTTGCCCAGCTTCTGCTTGAGTCCAAACGCCTGGCTGAAGTCATAAATGCCAACGACGAAAACAATGATCAAGGGCAGGGAAATTGCGAATTCGGCGATCTGGGAGCCGCGACTGTCGGAAGTGAGTTGGGCCATTGCTCGGCTTAGGCTCTGCCAAGTGCGGCCTGCGAACTGGCGGGTGAACCTCATTGCTCGGCTCGCATTTGCGCGCGCGCGCTGATGTTCATGTTTTGCAGACTGTTCTGCAGGCCGGGCACCGCATTAAGCATGGGCAGGGTGGAAAGCATTTTGTATTGAAAGCCGATCATGACGCCGCATTCCTGGGGAGCAACTCCGGCGGGTGTGAGCGAAGCATTGCGGCAGATCATCACATTGTTGGAAGTGGTGGTGCAGCTTCCTCCCCCGCAGAACGTGCTGGTCAGGTTAGAGGCAGGGGCCACGACATTGGTGGAATTCAAGTCCAGGTGATCGGCTTGCAGCGACGCCTTGATGGCATTTTCGATGGTGGTGTCGCAGGCATACGGTCCGGGCACGCCGCCGCAGGTGATGGAGCCGCAGGTTGCACAGGTGGGCGCGACGGCCACGCGAGCGCCCTCGCGAGCCGCCTGGTTCGCCGCTGCGTAGATGTTGTACGCGCGGCCCATCCAGAAGATTCCAAGGAAGGTGAGGAACATTACGGGCAGCACCATCGCCATTTCGGCGATCTCAGCCCCTTCGGTGGCTTTCGCGAGTTTTCGCCAGAACGTCATGCTCTTCCCATAGACTGCCACGCCTGCACTGCGGCATACAACAGAACTGCGACGGCGACCGCCACGCCGAACGGCACCTTGGTGGAGGTTGGGCTGTCGAGCGAGACGGCAGCATCCGGTTTTTGCAGCATGGCCAGCGATCTCAGCAGACCACCCATGTTTCGCAGTGTCTCACCGAACCGCCCCTTGGCAACGACAAGAACCAGCGCCATCACCCCGGCGACGATCACGGCGGCCATCAGCACGTCGGCGAGCTGTCGCGGGCCGAGAAAAGCGCCCAACGCGCCGACCAGTTTCCAGTCTCCCGCGCCCAGCGCCCGCAGAAGAACGAAGGGTAGCAGCACCAGCAGACCTAGACCGGCTCCCAGCAGCGAGGTCTTCGCGCCATGCCAGCCGCTCGATGCTGAATTCAGCGCCAGACCCGCAACCAGCCCGGTGACCGTCAACCAGTTCGGGATCCGCCGGTAACGCCAATCCAAAGCGCCCGCCCAAACCGCGAAGAACACCGTGAAGATCCAGAGGGTTTGGGCGGTCATGAACACCGATTCTCACGGGACACGGTCCGACACTGACGCTTCGGAATCACGATTCTGTCTGCCACAGGGGAGGGAACACGCGGCGCCAAGCTGAATCGGCCGCCAACGGGCGGATTTTCACATAGTTTAGGAGGACAAGTCAATGAAACCAGGGCGTGGATCGCCCGCTCAGAGAATTGATTGATAGGTCATTAATACTGGCAGATTCAGTAGCTTATAGAGGATACTTCGCGCAAAACAAAAGGCCCGGAACTGTCCGGGCCGTGGTTCGATGCAGAGGCCTACTGGGGTATGGCGTGAGCCGCGTTGCGCTCGGCGATGACTTGACGGGCGTGCTCGGCCAACTGCTTTGCCTGGGGCAGCAGGTCGAGGGCTTTGACAACCAGCGGATCGTTTTCTGCCTTCACTTCGAGCCCTTTATCCTGGCCCAACTGGTCGGTAAAGATTTCGCTCTTGATGTTGTAGCGCACCCAGTCGTTGTTCTCGACCAGTTCCGCCTCGGTGTAAGGAATCTTTTCTTCGTCGAGGAATTTATGGAACTCCTGCATGACCTGGTCGTCGGCCACGAAGTTGGGGGTGACGTGATTCTTCACGACATACCGCTTGGCGAAGTTGAAGAACGCGTAGTGCTGCAGGAGCGTGTCCTGGAAGCGGTTGCTCTTGACCGGGGCTACGCTTACGTCGGGAGTGATACCGCCGCCGCCATACACGGTGCGGCCGCCATCGGTCAGTTTCACATCCTTGTTGGCAGCGTTGGTGTCGTTATCGCGGTTGTAGTAATAGTCGTAAAGCGACACGTTGGAGTAGTCGCGCTGAATGAGGCGTCCGCTGGGCGTGTAGTAGCGGGCAGTGGTCAGGGCAAGCCCGGTGTTCTCCGAGAGCGGATATACTGTCTGCACCAATCCCTTGCCGAACGTGGTCTCGCCGACGATTAAGCCGCGGTCGTGATCCTGAATGGCTCCGGCAACAATCTCGGCGGCCGAGGCGGTTCCGCGGTTCACCAGCACTACCATCGGATACTCATGCCCGCCGTTGCCGCGGGTCGCGACATAACGCTTCTCGGGTGACGAGCGGCCATGATGCGAGACGATCAGCTGGCCCTTGCGCAGGAACTTATCGGCCACGCCGACGCCTTCGCTGAGCAGCCCGCCGGGATTCTGGCGAAGATCGAGAACCAGCCCGTGAAGCTCGCCGAACTTGTCGAGCGCTTCGGTGACTTCATGGTCGGTGGTCTCCTGGAAGCCGGTGATGTGGATATAACCGATGCCGGGCTTGATCAGGAAGGCGAGGTCGACGCTGTTGCGGGGAATCTCGTCGCGCACCAGGGTGAACTCCATCGGCTTGTCCACGCCCTCGCGCAGGATGGTGATGTGGACGGTTGTCCCCTTAGGACCCTTGAGCAGATCGGCGACGTCGGAGGTGCTCATGTTTTCCGTCGATTTGCCGTCGACCGCGATGATCACGTCACCGGGATGGATGCCCGCCTTGTAGGCCGGTGTGCCCACGAACGGGAAGATGACGATGACCTTGTTATTGCGCGGTCCAACCGTCATGCCGACGCCGTAGTACTTGCCGCGCTGCTCTTCGCGGAGAAGAGAATACGACTTGGGATCGAAGAAATTGGAGTGCGGATCGAGGGCGTGCAGCATGCCCGGGATGGCGCCATTGTAGATGGCTTTGTCCGGATTCACCTGCTCAGCGTAGTTCTCCTCGACGGTCTGATAGACCTGAGTGAAATCTTTGAGGCTCTCCCGCACATCGGAGTCGCTGACGGGCGCGGTGTTTCCGCCGCGCTGCGCGTACAGCATGCCGAGGAAACCGCAACAGAGGAGAACCAGCACTACAAGGAAGAGGGAACGACGAGAACTACCAGCCATCTTCGATATCCTTAAAGTTGGGGGACAGCAGACTGCCCCATCTAGGCCTATTCAGCGCAGTATAGCACGTAAAACCATGAACTTATGAGACGGAAACCTGGGTCAAAGGTTACCATCGGCGGACCGTCGGTTCGCCTACTACCTGAGATGACGGTGGGCAACGAAATGATGCGTCGAAGGTTCAGGCTTTGGGCTTCAGGCTTTAGGCTTGCGAGGCTCGGTCGGCCCGTCCCGACGCGCTGGGCGATATTGATTCAGCGGCGGTAGAGACGCGGCTTGCCGCGTCTGAGACGGGGCAAGCCCCGTCTCTACTGGCTTGCGGGGGACCTGCTGAGTACATAGCGGCGCTTGTGCCTGGCGTCACTGACAGGCAGAGTCGTTGATACCAGACTGTTCTGTTTATGTCGCTGATTCGACCCGGAAGTAATCCCGGGACGTTCCGGAGGCTCCCATGACGAAGTACGCACTTGCCGCCATCCTGCCGATCCTGTGCTGGCCGGTTGCGGGGCAGCAGAGTCCGCCTGCAGCGAAATCGGGACAAACCCTGGTGGGGTCGATTCCGATTGAGGCGGCACAAAAGTCGAATCCCATGAAATATGGTGCGGAATCGATTGCCCGGGGCAAGCACCAGTACGCCATCGACTGCGCCATGTGTCACGGGAAAGAAGGTGACGGCAAAGGCGATGTGTCGACCGATATGAAGCTCAAGATGATGGACTTCACCAATCCCAACACGCTCAAGGACCGCAGCGATGGTGAGCTGTTCTACATCATCAAGAACGGCCACGGCGATATGCCGCCCGAAGGCGAGCGGGTGAAGCCGGACCTGGATTGGGACATGGTCAACTACGTGCGCTCGCTCTCGAAGAAGAAACTGCCCGACGAAAAGCCTGCTGGCGAACAGAAGGCAGAAGAGCCGAAGTCGCCTTCCTAAACGTCGCTGTTATTGCACCGTGACGCTGACCGTGGCTGTGGCCCGTCCGTATGCATTGGTGGCGATCAATGTATAGGACGTGCTGGCCGAAGGCGTGACCGTCGCGCTGGCGCCGCGTACGGCGCCCAATCCCGGAGAGATGATGAGGTACGAGGCATTGGCCACCGTCCAGGCTAGGGTAGCGGTGCCGCCTGCCGAGATGCTTGCCGGCGTCGCGGTGAAAGCGCTGATGGTAGGAGCGGCGCCGGTGGGAACGTTGGACGCAGTGTAGATCGGATTCATCGTCACTACTTCGAATGCAGTGGCAGGCACGGTTTTCAGGCTGTCGAGATCGCTTCCCCAGCGGCTGTCGGAGACGCCCGTCACGTAGAGCGCGCTGCCGTTATCGGCCAGGATGAGGCCGTACTTCTTCATGGCAGTCAGGATGGTCTGCATCTGGGCGGAGAAGCCGGAGATGTCGTAGCTGGCTTTGAGGCGAATGCGCATGCCCATGGGCGGAGCGGAACTCGAAGAAGTGTTCGCGGCCCAGTGCGATGCGGGCGGCGTGAACGCTGCGCGAGTGTGAGGCAGCGTGAAGCGGAAGGCGTGCGCGATGGTGCCGGCGGCGGCTTCGTCGTAGCGCACCAGGCCGGGGAAGATGGGGAGGCCGGCAGCGTCGGCTGAGGTCCAGGTGTAGGGACGCTGCTGGTTGCCCAGTAAATCCCACACCGCGGTGGAGTCGGCGTTCCAGCTGCCGTCGTTGTTTGGCGATGCGTTGTAGAGCTCGTAGAGGAAGCAGTTGGCGTTGTCGAGCACCAGCACGTGACGGTCGCCGCTGCTCGACGACCCGCCTTCGATGGGCGCGCTCGCCGGAATTGGCATGGGGCCGGGATCGCTCTCGTCGGGATAGGCGCCCAGGTTCACGCTCACCAAACTCTGGCTTCCAGTCACCACGACGTAGGGAATTCCGTAGGTCGGGTCGTTCCCCCAGTCCGGATGCATCTTGGTGCTGGTTCCGATGTAGTTGCTGATGATTGCGGCGGAGTTCGGGTCGACGGCTGCGCCCGAGATGTCAGTGTTCCAGAGACTGGAGCTTGAGAAGGGAAGGAAGCCGCCGAGGGAGGCGTTGGCTCCGAGCGTCATCTGGGAACAGGCGGTGGTGTTGCCGCCGGTGCCTCCGCCGGATCCGGACCCGCCGGAGCCGCCTGAACCACCTGAGCCGCCAGAGCCACTGCCGCCGCCGGATCCGCCGGAGTTGAGGCTGCCGCTGGGAGAGCCGCTGCTGCAGGCAATCATCACAAGCAACAGGGCGAGGCAAACGCAGGAAGGTGATTTCCAGGGTGAGCGGATGGAGGCAGAAATCATGGCTCAATTGTTGAGGAAGGTGTTGCCGCGGGGAAGAGAACCTCCGCCCTTCGGGCGGCCACCACCAGGACCTGTCCGGAAGTAACGGAGCCGCCGGCGGTCAAGCGTTGATGCCGTGAAGGAAGCTGCGATTAAGCTTTTGCCGGAGGAAGGAACAGGCATGACCGTGGTAGAAACACCTGGAAAGGCTGCTGCTGGCGCGGGCTGGCAAGAGATTCTTCGCTTCGCTTCAGAATGACAAACAGAAAAACCGGAACGTAGTTAGAGTACGCGGAGTTCTCATATGTGCGCCAGCGCCTGCTCCAGGTCGGCGCGGAGGTCGTCCACGTCTTCGAGGCCGATGTTCAGGCGCACGATGCGATGGCCGTAATCAGGCCGCCCGGTGGCGCCGCTGAAATCGTAGGCGACGGCCAGGCTGGCGACGCCGCCCCAGCTGTAGCCGATCTCGAACAGATTGAGCCGGTTCACAAAATTCTGGATTTGCTCTTTGGTGAAGTCCCTCTTGAAGACGACGGAGAAAACGCCGGTCGAGCCGGTGAAGTCGCGCTGCCAGAGTTCGTGGCCGGGGCAGGACGGGAGCGCCGGATGCAGCACGCGCTCGACTTCCTTCCGCTGCGCCAGCCAGCGCGCCAGGTCGAGGGCGGAGTTCTCGATCGCCTTCAGGCGCACGGCCATGGTTTTCATGCCGCGCAGGGCAAGGCTGCAGTCGTCGGGCGAGACGGCGATGCCCACCAGTTGCTGCGCCGATCCGAGCTTCCTGTAGAGCGCCTCGTCGCGGACGGTGATGGAGCCGAGCAGCAGATCGCTGTGCCCGCCGATGTACTTGGTGACCGCCTGCATGGTGACGTCGGCGCCGTGCGCGAAGGCGTCGAAGCAGATGCCGGCCGACCAGGTGTTGTCGAGCACGACGTGTGCCCCGGCGGCGTGCGCGGTCTGGGCGATGGCGGGGACGTCCTGCACCTCCATGGTGATGGAGCCCGGGCTCTCGCACCAGACCAGGCGCGTGTTCGGGCGGAGAAGGCCGGCGATGCCCGCACCGATGGTGGGCGGATAGAAGCCGACGTCCACGCCGAAGCCGCGCAGCATGCGGGTGGCAAACCAGCGGTTGGGCGCGTAGACGCTTTCGGGAACCAGGATGTGGTCGCCCGCCTTCAGCAGCGCCAGGTTGATCAGCGAAATCGCGGCCTGCCCGCCGGGCGTGATGAAGGTGCGGAATCCATTTTCGAGTTCGCAGATGCGGCAGGCAAGTTCGAGCACGGTGGGCGTGCCGTAGAGGCCGTAGGTGTATCCGCCGTCGTACTGGTTCCAGCGGTCGTCAACCTGGGCGGCGTCGTCGAACAGCACGGTGGAACCGCGATAGACCGGGGTGGCCAGCGAGCGGAATCCTGCAGGCACGCGCGCCTCGGAGTGAATGAGCTTGGTCTTCCAATTCGTGGGCATGGAGAGAGTGTAGCGGGAAGGGAAGTGGGCGGTAAGGGAGGATGTAGAATCGAGGAGCGGCCCCGTAGCTCAGTTGGATAGAGCAGCAGTTTCCTAAACTGCGTGTCGCCAGTTCGATTCTGGCCGGGGCCTCCACCAGCTAAACGACCAGATCAGAAACTCTCAACCGATGGATTCGAAGCGAGTCGCCGCGACTTAGGCACGGTTCCGGGAATACTCCACCATCATCGAAATCGGGAAACGCTCTCCTGTGCGAATAGGCTTGTCTACCGTGCGACCTTGCAGCATTACGCGGCACTGATGGTCGCGGCACTCAACGTAGCCTTGGTTTACACGTTCAAGCTCGGCAAGCGGAACTTTAACAATAGCGATGTCTTGGGCTCGCAACTGCTGGCCAGCGTGCAGGTCCGTGGCGGCGACCATAACGTCGATGCAATCGACGCACCACCATGGATTCGCTTCGATGTCCGAACCCGGAGGATTTATCTCAAAGAACCCTCTCCACGCGCAGACTCCAGCTATCGCTGCCAGGACTCCGATGCAGACAAGTTGCGTCTTCATGGCCGGGACTGCTCCAGGGCATCAACCCGCTCTTGGTTATCCAGCATTGCCGCGTTCAAAGACATCGGGAGGTCGCTCAAAGGCTTGCACCCGTCCCAGATTCCGTTTCCGCAAAACATGACGTGGCACTCTCCCGTCTTCGGGTCAGGCATGCGAATGCCATTGACGCAACGCCCTGTCGCCTTGTTTTCCGCTTCTATAGGAGCCCTCATTGCCGCATAACAACTCTCAAATCGCGCTCGCACCATGGCGTCATATTCCTTCGGTTTGTCCAGAAGGGCCCGGAGATAGGGGAGCAGCTCATTTGCCGACTTGTACTCAGGAGCTGAATCTGGAATTGATTCCAGGTGCCGAATGGCATCTTTCACATCGTGGCGCGTAGGAAATCCATTCTGGCGTTTCAGTCCCCACTTGACCGCCAGTTCTTTCGGTACCGGACGTGACCAGAATGCCCCTGGATTTAAGAGGCGCAGCGCTATTTCATAGTGGTCAGCTGGGATAGTTGCCCGAAAGTCGCGCTCCTCGACAAACTGTTGCCATCGGGAATGGAGTAACCAGCCTGCGCATGCGATCCCGAGTAGGACGGCGGTCGCTACGATAACTTTTCTAGGCCGTACCATGGCCGGGAAGTATAGCGCAGAAGGGGTGAGCTGGCCCATTATGGTTAGCTTATTCCAGTAAGGTGCGGGCAGTTCTTAGAGTTTTGATACTTTGCGCCTGATACCCATCCAGCCGCGAACATCAACACAAGCGCCAAAATCGTAATAGCCAGTTTCATCTTGCCTCCCTGTCGGTGGCCGGGAAGTATAGCGCAATCACAGCATAGAAAAAGGCCCCAGTGCGTCTCTTACACTGGGTCCAGTTCTGGAGGGTTTAAAGGTTGATTCTTGGGACGTGGAACAACGTGGATGCGGTGAGAAAATGGCTTAGCCATAGTCGAAGTCGCCTTTCGATTGTGGTTAGGACCGGGCGGGTGCTGATAACACTCGTTCGGTCCGCTTGCACTATATGCGGACACCCCGCAGCCGTCAATGCTCCGAGGTGTCCAAACTGGTGTCCAAAAAGTGTCTAATCACGTAGCGTGGCATCAGGTTGCATCACCGGACACCACGCTAAGCCATTGACATTACGTTGCGTCACTTCACTACCGAGAATTCCTAAACTGCGTGTCGCCAGTTCGATTCTGGCCGGGGAATCCAGAGCCACGGATTTTCACGGATCACACGGATATCAAAAACAGCGCTTTCCTACAGAAACTCCACTTCCACAAATCCCAACCCCTGCAGCAGGCTGGTGAGCGTTGCGCGGGCGTTCTGGTCGGCGGTTTTCAGGATGCCGTCGGCCAGGGCGGCTTGCTGGATTTGGCGCTCGCCTTCCTGGCGGACTTTGGTTTCCAGGTCGGGGTCGGTGGGGACGAGCCATCCGGTCTGGCGGGAGTAGACGCGGGTCTTGGCGGCATCGAGGTGGGTGGTGAAGATTTGCGATGGCGGAAGGTGCACGACGACGCGCTTGCCTTCGATCTTCACATCGCCGGGGCGCAGGCCGGAGAAGTCGATGCCGGCGACCGACTCGCCGTGCACCAGCATCAGCAGGCGGTCGGCGCCGAGGAAGTCGGGCAGAAGCTCGCTTTCGTGGGCGCCGCTGACCACTTTGTCCATGGTGTAGACCACGGTCTCGAGGCGCTGTAGTTGCTGGATCTTTTGCACTACCGTGGGCTGGCTCATGTCGAGATGAGTCGTGCCACGTAGCGCGGACCAGAAGGAACTGACGGGATTCACCGAGCGCAGCGCGGCAAAGAATGCCAGCGTCAGCAAGACGCCTGCGGCGAGGCCGGCGATGAGCGCAAGGCAACCGGCGAACTTCGTTCTGGAAGTGGTCGATCCTGGCGGTGGGAGTGGGGGTGTGCTGACCATCGTGTGTTCTCTGGAGTCTAAATCACCAGTTGCCGCGAGGTCAGCGGTCACAGTAGGACATGGCCGTCCGCTCGTATACTCAGGAGAGAGCCCTTCGCGATGCGCGTCCTCTTCGAAATCTTCAACCAGACCCTGAGCACGCTCTGGGCGCATAAGCTGCGTTCGTTTTTGACCATGTTCGGAATCGCGTGGGGTGTGGGGTCGCTGCTCCTGCTGGTAGGGGTCGGGGAAGGGTTTCGCTCGGGGAACCGCAAGCAGTTCGACGAGATTGGCGAGAACGTGATGTTCCTGTTTCCCGGACGCGCGCCCGCGGTCGAGGACAGCTTCACCAGCATGCGCCAGTACTACCTGACTTATAAGGATTATCTCGACGTCAAGAATGGCGCCCGGGATGTGCTGCGGGTGGCGCCCGTGATTCAGCGCAGCGACATCCGGCAGGTGAGCGACTACTCCAACAGCAGCGGGCAGGTCAACGGCGTGCCACCGATCATGAACGAGATCCGATACCTGCCGGTGGTGGATGGGCGCTGGCTGAATGAGATGGATGAGGCGCAGAAGCGCAACGTCATCGTGATTGGCGATGAGACGCGGCGCGTGCTGTTTCCCGGGCGGCCGGCGGTGGGCAGCCGGATCCTGCTGAATGGGGTGGCGTTTGAAGTGATTGGCGTGACCAAGCGGCTGGGCCATGGCGACAACACCACACAGAATCTGAAGAACTGGATCCCGTTCAGCACCATGCGCCAGTACTTTCCGGTGAATGTGGACGTGCTGGATCCGATCTCGATGATCCTGTACCAGCCGGAGAGCCGCGCCTTGCACGTGGCAGCGAAAATCGAAGTTCACAAGATCGTCGCGCGGAATCACGGCTTCGACTATCGGAACCAGGATTCGTTCGATGAGTGGGATACGGTGCGCTCGGTGGATCAGATCGGGAAGATCTTCGACGCGATGAATCTGTTCCTGGGCAGCGTGGGGTTGGTGACGCTGACGCTAGGGGCGATCGGGATCATCAACATCATGCTGGTGGCGGTGGCGGACCGAACGCGCGAGATTGGACTGCGCAAGGCGATTGGGGCGACCAATGGCAGCATCATGTTCCAGTTCTTCGTGGAGGGCGCGTTTCTCACGCTGCTTAGCGGCGGGATCGGGATGGCGGGAGCGGCGGCGCTGATGAAGGCGATCTCGGGGTTTCCCTCGCCGCCCGGCTTCGATCCGCCCAAACTGGTGCCGACCACGGCGGCGCTCGCCATCGGAGCACTGGCACTGGCAGGGACCGCGGCCGGATTGTATCCGGCACGCCGGGCGGCCATGCTCGAACCGGTGGAGGCGCTCCGCAAGGAATAGTTATGCACAGCGATCTCTTGCGCCAGGCATTTGCGGCCATGCGGCACGATCTGCGCAAGACCATCCTGACCATGCTCGGCATGGCCTGGGGAATTGCGACGGTGGTGCTGTTGCTGGCTTACGGGGACGGGTTTGGGCGGGCGATCTACAACATCTTTGAAAGCTTCGGCGCGAAGGCGGTCGCGGTTTTTCCGGGACGGACCTCGCAGCAGGCGGGCGGGAATAAAGCCGGGGTGCAGATCCGGTTCACCAATGCCGACGTCGATCTGCTGCGCAACGTGGTGCCGCTCATCCACCACATCTCGCGACAGTCGGACAAGCAGTGCACGGTGCAATATGGCGGCCGTACATTCGATCTCCCGGTTACCGGGGTCGATCCGGCGTCACGCGAGATCTGGAACCTGGTGATGGGGGAGGGGAGGTATCTGGACGACCGCGACAATCATGGACATGTTCGGGTGGCCGTGCTGGGGTCCGACTCCCGGGACAAGTTGTTCTCCGGGATGCCGCCATTGGGGCAAACGATCCGCATTAACGGGGTGAGCTACCAGGTGGTGGGCGTGGTTTCGCCGCGCATGCAGGAAGGCGACAACGACATCAACCGCACCATCTACATCCCGTACAGCACTATGGATGTGCTGCAGGACAATTACTACATCGACGGGATCTGGCTGGATTATGAGGGGCTGGATCACGATAAAGTCTCGAAGACGATTCGCGATTCGCTGGCGGTGGCGCACAACTTCAAGCCGGACGATCCGCGGGCGGTATTCGTGTTTGACGCGCAAAAGCAACTGGCCCAGTTCAACATCATCACCATGGGGCTGAAGATCCTGCTGGCGTTTATCGGGACGATCACGCTGGGAATCGGCGGCATCGGGTTGATGAACATCATGCTGGTCTCGGTGACGCAGCGGACGCGGGAGATCGGGGTGGAGAAGGCGCTGGGAGCGCGACGGCAGGACATCCTGTTCCAGTTTCTGGCGGAAGCGCTGGTGATTACCGCGGTGGGGGGACTGCTGGGCGTGCTGTTGTCCTATGCGGTGTCTTATTCAGTAGGATCGCTGACCCTTTACAGCGCGATGGCGTCGCACGCTGAGGCGGGCGACATCCGGCTCATCGTGGAGCCCAAGACGCTGGCGATTGCGATTGCCATTTTGGCGGCGGTGGGCATTGTCAGCGGAATGTTTCCGGCAGTGCGGGCGGCGAATCTGGATCCGATCGAGGCGCTGCGCTACGAGTGAGGCGATCTGGTCCGGATGCCAAAAAAGGATTGGCGGCCGACCGCCAATGAATCTTTGGCAACTTGCTGGAAGGGAAGGCAATCTAAATAAGTGGTGCGGGGCTTCGACCGCCCATAAACCAATCCAAACGAGGTTACCGGGATAGTGTCCAGAAGTGTGCCTCCGGATACCAAAAAGAGGGGATTCCGCGCGACCGCTCGCGTATAATCATGCTTCCCATGCCTAAGTACTCCATTGTCGTACCGCTGCACAACGAACAGGAAAACGTGACCGACCTCTACGATCGCCTGAAGGCGGTCATGGAGAGCCATGGCGAGAGTTTCGAGATTGTCCTGGTAGATGACGGCTCGAAGGATGGCACGTTCCCTTTGCTTCGTGAAATCGCGGCGGTGGACAGCCGGGTGACGGTGGTGAAGTTGCGGCGGAACTTTGGGCAGACCGCCGGCTTGGCGGCTGGCTTCGACCACGCCCGCGGCGAGTACATCATTGCCATGGACGGGGACCTGCAGCACGACCCGAACGACATCCCGATGTTCCTCGAGAAGATCGCCGAGGGCTATGACATCGTAAGCGGGTGGCGCAAGCAGCGCATCGACAATTTCTGGCTTCGGCGTCTGCCGTCGCGCGTGGCGAACTGGATGATGGCCAAGCTCAGCGGCGTCGATATCCATGACTTCGGCACCACCTTCAAGGCGTACCGGCGGGCGATTCTGGAGCAGGTTCCGTTGTACGGCGAACTGCACCGGTTTATTCCGGCGCTGGCTTCCTGGTACGGGGCTTCGATCATTGAAGTGCCGATCCGCAATGTGAACCGCGAGCGCGGGGTGTCGCACTACGGGATCTCGCGAACGTTCCGAGTATTCTTCGATCTGATTACGATACGCTTCCTGCTGCGCTACCTGTCGCGGCCGCTGCACTTCTTCGGAACGGTGGGCATGCTCAGCATCGCGGGCGGATTCAGCTGCGCGAGCTGGCTGGTGCTGGAAAAGTTCCTGCGGCATCACGATTTGCTGACGCAACATGGTCCGCTGATGATCTTTTCAGCTGTACTGCTGCTGGCGGGCTTGAATATGCTGGCGGTCGGGCTGCTGGGCGAGATGCAGGTGCGCCACTATCACGAGCCCACGCATCGCGCGCCATATTCAGTAGATCGCGTGCTGCGGGCGCAGAGCGAAGAACACAGCGTTTCCGAGTAATTCCTTAAAACTCAGCCTGGATTGCAGTTGGTTGGAGTGCTCCGACCGGGCGTCCGGTCCTGCGTGGCTTTTTGCCACGTCACTGGCGCTGGTGATCGGTATCCCTGACACGTGTGCGCCCACGGGCGAACAATAGTAGCCGTCATCTCACATCAATGACGGAGCGTATAATCGCGTGTTTGCCACCATGGAAAACGCCACTCAATTCGAACTCCGCCTGGCCGATCGCATGTCGCGGCTGGGAACCGAAACGGCTTTCGAGGTGCTGGACCGGGCGCGTCAACTGGAGCGCGAAGGCAAGGAAATTGTTCACCTGGAAATCGGCGAGCCCGATTTTGCTACGCCAGCGAACATTGTTGAGGCGGCCGTGGACGCGCTGCACAAGGGGTGGACACACTATGGGCCGTCGGCCGGTCTTCCGGAATTGCGGCAGACGATAGCCACGTACGTGAGCGAGACGCGGGGCGTGCCGGTCAGCAGCGATGAGGTGGTGGTGGTTCCGGGCGGAAAGCCGATTATTTTCTTCTCAATTCTGGCGCTGGTCGATCCTGGCGATGAAGTGATCTATCCGAATCCCGGATTCCCGATCTACGAGTCGATGATCAACTACGTGGGCGGGCGCGCGGTGCCCATCCAGTTGCGCGAGGAGCGCGACTTCAGCCTGAACGTGGATGAATTGGCAACGCGCATTACGGATCGGACGAAGTTGATCATCATCAATTCGCCGCAGAATCCGACTGGCGGCGTCTTGCAGCGGAAAGAGATCGAGGGCATTGCGCGCGCGGTGGCCGACCGGAACATCTTCGTGCTCTCGGACGAGATCTACAGCCGGCTGATTTTCGAAGGCGAACACTTTTCGATCATGTCAGTGCCGGGGTTCAAGGAGCGGACGATCCTGCTGGACGGTTTCTCGAAGACCTATGCCATGACTGGCTGGCGCATGGGCTACGGCGTGATGCGGCCTGATCTGGCCGCGCAGATTACGCGCCTGATGACCAACTCGAACTCGTGCACGGCGAGCTTCACGCAGGTGGCGGGCGTGGAGGCGCTGCGAGGCGAGCAGGCGTCGGTGACTGAAATGTGCGGCGAGTTCAAGAAGCGGCGCGACATGTTTGTGGCGGGTCTGAACGAGATTCGGGGCTTTTCCTGCCGGATGCCAAAGGGGGCGTTTTACACGTTTCCGAACATTCGCAAGACCGGGTGGCCTTCGAAAAAGTTGGCAACCGCGCTGCTGGAAGAGGCGGGCGTGGCATGCCTTGCCGGCACGGCTTTCGGGGAATTCGGAGAAGGGTACCTGCGATTCAGCGTGGCCAATTCGCTCGAGAATCTGCAAAGGGCGCTGGGGCGCATTGGCGAGTGGACGGAGAAGAACCTGTAAGCTGCGCCGCGCAGTGGGCGGGCGAGGACGCCCGCCGCTCCATCGCTGGGGTTGAGGCGCTTCTGGGGTGCCTGTAGCGGATCGGGGCAGTCTCCAACTTCGTTTGCACCTCACTTGCCGACGTGATCTGGCTCACTGTCCCGCGAGACCTTCCCTCCTAAGCTCAGGGGCGAGCCTTGCGCCCGGAGCATGCGTGTGGGCGCCTCCGCGCAACGCTGCGGAAGGAGCGTCATGCCCCTCATCAACTCCACCACCGGCAAAGTCCTCCAGCAATATTCCATCGAACAGCTTCAGGATACGGCGAAGCTCATGCGGGGCTATGACCTGGTCGCGCTGGCGGCCGCGGGCAGCGGGCATGCCGGTGGGACGCTTTCGATCATGGACATCGCGGCAGCGCTCTACCTGCGGGTGGCGAACCACGATCCGCAGGATCCGGGTTGGCCCGACCGCGACCGCATCATCTGGTCGACGGGGCACAAGGCGCCAAGCCTCTATCTCGGGCTGGCATTCGCCGGCTTTTGCCCGATCGAGGATGTGGTGTTGCTGCGCAAGCTCGGTTCGCCCTATCAAGGACACCCGCATTGGCTGAAGCTTCCGGGGGTGGAAGTCTCTACCGGGTCGCTCGGGCAGGGGCTCAGCATTGCAGTGGGCATGGCGCTGGCGGCCAAGTTGGGGGATCGAAAGAATCGAGTCTTCTGCATCATGGGCGACGGCGAGCAGCAGGAGGGGCAGATCTGGGAGGCGGCCATGGAGGCCAGCCATCACAGGCTCGACAACCTGGTGGGCATCGTCGACTGTAACCGATTGCAGATCGATGGCCCGGTCTCGGAAGTGATGAACGTGGAGCCGCTGGAGGAGAAATATCGCGCGTTTGGGTGGGACGTGCGCCGCATCGACGGCCACAACATGGAGGCGGTAGTGGCGACGCTGGAAGGCGCACGGCGAGACGACGGCAAACCGACCGTGATCCTGGCCGATACTGTGAAAGGCAAGGGCGTCAGCTTCATGGAGAACGTTGCCGGCTGGCATGGCAAGGCGCCGAACGCGGACGAACTTGCCAGGGGCTTGGCCGAACTTGGGCTCAGTGAGCGGATCCCGGTGCAGCAGTTGCTGGATCGCGCGAAGCGATACCAGGCGGAAGTGGAACAGAAACTCGACACGAAGCAGCCAAAATTCAGCCGCGATTACTGGTGGAACGCCTCCGATACGATGAAGACCAGGATGGAGCCCACCCGCAAGGGCTTCGGGCAGTCTCTGGCGCGCAATGGAGATGATCCGCGCGTGGTGTGCCTCGGCCTCGACATCTCCGGGTCGATCACGATCAGCGACTTCTACGCGTCCAACCCGCAGCGCAAGAGGCGCTGGATCAGCATGGGCATTGCCGAGCAGTCCGCGACCTCTGCCGCGGCGGGACTCGCCAAAGAGGGCATGCTGCCGGTGTTCGGCACGTATGCGACGTTCGCGGCGGCACGCAACCTCGACCAGATTCGTACCTCGGTGTGCTACGGGAACTTCAATGTGCTGATTGCCGGCGCGCATGGCGGAGTTTCGGTTGGTCCGGATGGTGCGACGCACCAGGCTCTGGAAGATCTATTCGCCATGTGCGGGCTGCCGAACATGTCGGTGGTTGTGCCCTGCGATGCGATCGAGACTCGCAAGGCGACGAATTACCTGCTGCTCGAACATGCGGGGCCGAAGTATGTACGGTTTGCGCGGGAAGCGACCCCCATGGTCACGGATGAGAAGACACCGTTCATCTTTGGCCGGGCAAACGTCATTCGGTTCCGCGGCGAAGCGGAGAACTTCATCGATGCGTTCGGCACACAGCTCGACAGCGACTACGAAAACGAAGGCGAGGACCTGACGATCATTGCCTGCGGGCCGATGGTTCCCGAGGCGATGCGGGCGGCGTGGATCCTGAAGTCCGAGTTGGGATACGAGACTCGCATTCTCAACCTGCATACTCTGAAGCCCATCGACGAGACGGCGATTCTGCGCGCCGCGCACGAGACCGGAGTCATCGTTACGGCAGAAGAGCACCAGATCGGGGCGCTCGCATGGCGGGTGAGCAACGTGATTACCGAAGCGCCCGAGATGCATGGTGTGCCGGTCATCACCGGGGCCATCGGAATCAAAGACCGTTTTGGCGACTCCGGAGCCCCTTGGGAGTTGATCAAGGAATTCGAAGTCAGTGCGGAGCACATTGCGCGGAAGGCGGTCGAATTGGTGGGCATCAAGAAAGCCCGCCACGACGAAGCGGCGCTGGTCGCGGAGAGCCGCTTTCACTGAGAGCAGTCATGAAACGCCGGTGAGTGCAATCTGCTGAGGTCGGGTGTGAGTTTGACTTCGGCGGTGACTCGCTCTACGCCCATCGCGAGGGGTACACTATCCAGTCTTCGACTGTGCGACGTGGGGTCGCATGGATCAACGGGCACTCCTGCAAGACAAAAAACATGACGAAGAAATTCCGCGTTTTTGCGACCTGTGACATTGGCGAGTCGATTCACCTTTTGCGCTCGCGAGGCTATGACGTGGAGGTGTACGAGAAGCCCGAAGCGCCGCCCAAGAAATTGATCCTCGAAAAACTAAAATCGGGGATCGACGGGCTCATCACCACGCTGCGCGACCAGGTGGATGCCGAACTTTTTGAGGCGGGCAAGGGAACCCTGAAGGTAGTAGCGCAGTATGCGGTCGGTTTTGACAACATCAATCGCGCCGATGCGAATCGATACAGGATTCCATTCACCAACACCGCCGAAGTTCTAACCGAAGCCACGGCCGAATTCGCATTCTTCATGATGGGAGACCTGGCGCGCCGCCTGTGGAGCGCCGAACATCTCACGCGGGAAAACCGCTGGGGCTTTTGGCATCCGTACCTGCCATTCCTGGGGGACGAGGTTACCGGCAAGACGATTGCGATTATCGGAACGGGCAGAATCGGCCAGGCGATGATCAAAAAGAGCACCGGGTTCGACATGAACATTCTGTGCTACGACCCAGGTTACGAAAATCACGAATATGTTCGGCGCATCCAGGAGATCAAGGATTTTCGTTTTAAGCAGGGCATCATCCGGGAAAAGATGTGGATTCGGTACACCAACTTCGAGGATGCACTGGCGCATGCCGATTTTGTGAGCGTGCACGTGCCGCTGCTGCGCGAGGGGGAGAGCAAGACACCGACCTATCATCTGTTCAACGAGCGCACATTCCGAAAGATGAAGCCGACGGCCTACCTGATTAACACTTCGCGGGGCCCGGTGGTGGAGGAGGCTGCGCTCGCTAAAGCTCTACGGGAACGGTGGATTGCCGGAGTTGCGCTGGATGTTTACGAGCACGAGCCGCTGCCTGCAGACTCGCCGTTGCGCGATCCGGCGATCGAGGACCGTTGCCGCTTGTATCCGCACTTTGCCAGCGCCGCCAAGATCACCCGCCTTTCGACGGATCCGGAGAAGGGGATGGCCGGCCGATGCGTGCAGGGCTTGATGGATGTGCTCGAAGGGAACTACGGCGGCAACCTGACCCAGATGCCATACGTAGTAAACAAGGAGGCATTCGCCGGCTAGCAAGGGAGGATCTACGTGCCACGCGTAGCGCAGATCATTGACAGCCGCTTTCCAGGAGGCTTAGTCTGCGCCTTCCGGTGTTCTACGCGCCCAAGGAAGACATGAAAAGAGCCCGCCTGCTGGTCGCCGCTTGCCTATTCCTATCTCCGGTTTTCATTCTGGCCCAAACTCCCGATCCGGCCGTGAGTCTCAAACTGCTGCCCGCTCCGAAGGAAGTGCGGCTGGGCGAGGGAGTATTCACCATTACCGAATCGACTCGGATTGTGAGCGAGTCTTCTCATGCGGCGGAGGACCGCAGGGCTGTGGAGACCCTGCAAGAAGAGATTGAACAGCAGGGTGGCCCGAAGATACCGGTTGAAACGGGACGGGGCAGCAAGAAGTCGTCAAGGATCATGCTTGGACGGATCAGCGATCCTGGATTGAGCGCCGAACTCGCCGCAAGCGGCCTGAAAGCGGACACCAGCTTGGGAGAGCAAGGCTACGTGATCGTCGCGGACAAGTCCCACATCTTGGTAGCAGGCACCACGGGGCAAGGGCTGTTCTATGGCGTGCAGACACTACGGCAGCTGCTGCGTCCGCAGGGCAAGGAGATCATCTGCCCGGCGGTGGCGATTCGAGACTGGCCCAGCCTGCAGTGGAGAGGCGTCCATGACGACATCAGCCGCGGTCCGATTCCAACGCTCGAGTACATGAAGAAAGAAGTTCGTGTGCTGGCGGCGTACAAGGTCAACCTGTTTGCGCTGTACATGGAGCATGTGTTCGACTTCAAGAGCCAGCCGCTGGTCGCTCCGAAGGAAGCCGCGCTAACGGCGGATCAGATCCGAGAGCTTGTTGAGTACGCGCAGCAGTACTACGTGACGATTCTGCCAGAACAGCAAACCTTCGGCCATCTTCACCATGTGCTGAAGTACGAGATCTATTCCGATATCGCCGAGACTCCGCATGGACACGTGCTGACTCCGACCAAGGAACAGTCATACGACTTCATCCGAAGCTTGTATTCCGAGCTCGTGCCGCTGTTTCCCGGGCCATTCCTGCACATAGGAGCGGATGAGACGTTCGAACTCGGCCGCGGCCAGACCAAGGAGCGGGTTGCGCAAATTGGCATGGGCCGGGTGTATCTGGAGCATCTGCAAAAGGTCTTTGAGATTCTCCAGCCGTATCACAAGGAGCTGATGTTCTGGGGGGATATTGCAGTGAAGTATCCCGAACTGCTCAGCATCCTTCCCAAGCAGATGATTGCGGTTCTCTGGGAATATGATGCGCGGCCGGACTTTGACCCGCTGCTGAAACCCTATAAGGATGCGGGGCTGCGCATGATCGTGGCTCCGGGTGTAAACAACTGGAATGTGATCTGGCCGGAGTTTGAAGTTGCGTTTGTGAATATCCGTAACTTTGTTCGCGATGGCCAGAAGGCAGGCGCGATGGGAATGCTCAACACGACCTGGGATGACGACGGCGAATCGTTATTTGACATGTGCTGGCCAGCCCTGGTGTACGGAGCCGCGGCAGGATGGCAGCCCGGGGAATCGAGCATTGACAACTTCAAGTCGTCGTATGACTGGGCTTTCTATCGGAATAACGACACCACGTTCCGGGATGCGATCAATAACCTCGACCGCTCGCACAAGGCTTTGGCTTCGGTCGGGCTCGACCGGGCTTACGACGATCTTTTCTGGGCGGATTCGTTCTCTCCCGATGGAGCGGCGCGCATGGAGCAGGCGCTACCCGCCGCTCGGGACATCCGGCTCGGCGCTGAGCAGGCGCTGGTCTCGCTGTACTCGAATCGAAGCCGTGCGCGAGAGAACGCGGACACGCTCGACGACATGATTTTTGCGGCCTGGCGGCTCGACACGCTGGGAATGAAGATCCAGTTCACGCAGGAATTAAACAAATTCTACTGGGACGCTTACCTCAACCAGACCGATGCGGACAGGGTGAATGCAGACTTCGAGGAGATCACGGCCATCAACGCGCGACTCGAAGATCTGCGCGACTCAACAACGCGGTTGCGCGGGATGTACGAGAAAGCGTGGCTGCGCGAGAACCGGCCATATTGGCTGGGCAATGTGCTGGTTCGCTACGATAATCTGGCGAGCGACTTTCAAGCCAAGATTGTGGCAGTGCGCGCCGCGCAGTCAACCTACGGGAAGCAGAAGACGTTACCGACACCCCAAGAACTCGGGTTCTATTTGCAACCATAACGGGCCGTACTCCGACCAATTTCACTGCAGGACGCTTCCAGCGGCCATGTTTTCGCACCGTACCGAGTGGAAACTCACCTCGAACCGATTCACCAAGGTACAGGCCGAACTACGCGCGGCGGGGATGGAGATTCTGGATCTGACCATCTCCAATCCGACTCGCGCTGGCCTCAGCTACGATGCTGACGCGATCGTGGGCGGGTTGGCGAGGCCTGAGGTTCTGGACTACGACCCGCAGCCGAAGGGATTGCTGGCGGCGCGCGAGGCGGTGGCCAGCTACTACCGCGCGGAACATGAGTGCTTTGAACTTGATCCGGAATCCATCGTTCTGACTTCGAGCACCAGTGAGGCGTATTCCTATGTATTCCGTCTCCTGTGCAATCCGGACGACGAGATTCTGGTCCCCAAGCCCAGCTATCCGCTGTTTGAATTCCTGGCCGATTTGCAGGACGTCAAACTCGTTTCCTACCCGCTGCTCTACGATCACGGGTGGCAGATCGACTTCCCCTCACTCTACAAAGCGGTGAACCACCGAACGCGGGCGGTGGTGACCGTCCATCCCAATAACCCAACGGGATCGTACGCCAGCGGCAAGGAGGCAGCGTCACTCAATGCGCTCTGCCGCGAATACAACCTGGCGCTCATCGTGGACGAGGTTTTCCTGGATTACCCGCACGACGGGGCGGCGCGGTCGAGCTTTGTGCTCAATAGTGATGTGCTGACCTTCACCATGAGCGGACTCTCGAAGATCTCGGGCCTGCCTCAAATGAAGGTCGCGTGGATCATTACCAACGGGCCGGATGAGGAAAGGCAGCAGGCACTGGCCCGGCTGGAAGTCATCGCGGATACCTATCTGTCGGTGAGCACGCCGGTACAACTTGCCACCGCTGTTCTGCTGGGACAGCGTAAGCACGTTCAGCCGCTTCTGCTCGACCGCACGCGCGCGAACCTGATGGAACTCGATGAGCAACTGTCGCGCCAGAAGGCGTGTACGCGCCTGGAAGTGGAAGGCGGGTGGAACGCGATCTTGCGGGTACCGGTGACACAGTCCGACGAAGACCTGGCGATTGACCTCCTGCGCAAGATGTCGGTGCTGGTGCATCCCGGGCACTTTTACGATTTCTCATCGGATGGTTACCTGATTGTGAGCCTCATTACGCCGCAGTCAGAATTTCGCGAAGGCATAGATCGCCTCTTGCAAGTGCTCTCGACAGAGTGACAGGCGCATCGCGGTCACTTTTCGGGGGGCGCGCTCCTTGTGGTACAGTTCGCGCGAAGAGCGGGTGGAATTCTCGATGATTGCAAAAGAGGCATGGATCTTTCTGGCGGTAATTTTGGGGGTTGCAGCGCTTCTGCTGGCGCTGGTGAATCGTACGCGCGTCGGAAGGGTGGTGCGGGAGCGCATTCCGGACCGGCCACGGCGGCGGTTGTTCCTGGCGTCGGTCAGCTTCTTCGTGACGTTCGCATGCGTGCGCGGCATGGTGTACTGCATCACCCACGAGATCCCGCCCTTTCACTTTATCTTTGTCGACGGCCGCCATATTCATCACCTTGTATTTGGGATCCTGATGTTGCTGGGGGTGGGCTACGGATGGTTGTGCGATATTGGGACGGGGGTGGGAGATTCTTCGGCTCGGGCGAGCAAGATCATGTCCATTCTTTTTGGAGTCGGTGCCGCGCTGACGCTCGATGAATTCGCCCTGTGGCTGAATTTGCGCGACGTGTATTGGTCGCGGGAGGGGCGGTCCAGCATCGATGCCGTGATTCTGTTTGGGGCCCTGCTAGCGATTGGCGCGTGGGGCGCCCCACTCTTTACCAATCGAGGCGCGGCCAAGCCCTAAACATCCAAGATGCAACAAGAATAATGCGTGCGAATCAGCTCTTCTGGAGAAAAGGATTGGACTCGCGCTCTGCTCCGATGGTCGTCAGCGGACCGTGCCCGGGCACAACCACAGTTTCATCGGGCAGGGTGAGCACGCGGTCATGGAGGGAGCGGATGATCTTTTCGAATGATCCGCCGGGGAGGTCGGTGCGCCCGATGCTGCCGGCAAAGAGAGTGTCCCCGGCAATCAGCTTCTTTTCTGGAGCAAAGTAGAGGCAGATGCTGCCCTCGGTGTGGCCGGGGGTATGCATGACCTGCGCGGCCAGGTTTCCCGCCTTCACGCTGTCGGCCTGACCGATACTTTGTTCGACCTCGACTTTGCCGGGCGAGATCATTCCCAGCCACGCCGCCTGCACATCGAGCATCTTCAGCAGGGCATAGTCGTTCTGGTTGAGCAGGATCGGCGCGCCGGTCAGGGCGCGCAACTTCATGGCGCCGCCAACATGATCGATGTGCGCATGGGTGATGACAATCTGCTTGATTTTCAGCCCGTGCTTCTCGATCAAGGCGAGCACTTGCCGGATGTCGTCCCCCGGGTCAATCACCATGCCTTCGCGCGTCGACTCATCTCCGACGATGGAGCAGTTGCACTGCAAGGGGCCGACCGGAAGAATTTCGTGGATCATGCAGTTATTCTAAGCGTTTTTGCCGCGTGGCCTTAGGGAGGTGGTTTGTCCACGCGCCAGGAAGAGCCCGACAAAAAGAAAAGGCCTTCCGCGCAGCGGAAGGCCCAGAAGCTTGGTGGCGACTACTTGGCCGGAGTTGGAGACTGCGAAGGCGGAGGCGTCACGGGAGTGACCGGCTGCGACTTCGTGGTCGAGGGCTTTACACCCGACAGGACCGACTTAGCGCCGCCGGAGCGGGCGGCGAAGACCGACAAGGTGATCGACGTAATCATGAAGAGGACCGTCGACCACGTGGTCGCCTTGGAGAGAGCAGTGGCCGCGCCTCGCGGACCGAACGCGGTCTGGCTCTCGTGACCTCCGAAGGCGGCAGCGAGGTCGCCGCTTTTGCCGCTTTGCAGCAAAATGACGACGATGAGGAAGAAGCAAACCGCAATGTGAATCAGGGTAACTAGAAGAACCATGTCTACAGGCGGACTGGCTGACCGCCAGCCTCTCAACTCCAATCCTTGAAAATTGCTTGGCGCGGAAGAGGACTTTGACCCGGTAGTTCCGCCGCCAACCCATATTGTACGACGAACCGCCGTGTTCGGCGAGTGTGGGGATGGGAACCTACTTTCTGCGCTCGGCCCCTGCGGCAGACTGTACCGAATTGACAAGAGGCAATACCTCCTTGGCGAGGCGTTCCATCTGTTCCTCCTCGTCGAACACCGGGTTCAGGAGAACATGGCCGACGCCCGCATCCTTCAGGCGGCCGATTTCGGCGGCTATCTGCGAGGGCGTCCCCCAAACCGCCACCTGGTCCGCCATTTCGGCCTTGTGATAAAAGGCTCCAAACCAGTCACGCAATCGGGGCAAAGCATCGCCAACCGCTACGTACAGGCGCTTGGCTCTGGGGAAGCCTGGCGGCAAGATCTTGATGGCTTGCAGGAACTCGTCCATCGGGCTGGATCCGGCACCCATGTAGCCGTCTCCCAGTTCGACGGCACGGCGTAAGGCGGCCTCGGCATGTCCGCCGAAGGAAATTGGAGGGCGCGGTTTCTGCATGGGTTTTGGCTCCATAGGAATGTTGTTGAGCTGCGAGAAGCGGCCTTGCAGTGTTACCCGGTCTTCGGTCCAGAGGCGCTTCATAAGCTCAAGGTTTTCGCGGAAGCGTGCAACGCGAGCTTCGGGCGCCAGTCCATAGGCCGGGTAGAGGCGAGTGCTTGCTCCCAGCCCTACGCCAACAATAAGCCGTCCGTTCGAGAGCACATCCAGCGAGGATAAAGATTTCGCCAGTTCCACAGGGTTGCGTTGGTTAATGAGCAGGACGGCGATACCAAGGCGCAGGCGTTTCGTGATCCCGGCCGCGTATGCGAGAGCGGTCACGGATTCGAGCACGGGGATGGTTCCAATTACCTGCTCAATGCACCATGCCGCGACGAAGGGCAACTCCTCAGCTCGCCGCAAGAACCGCTGGATGCGCGCTGGATCGGGATAGGTTTGAGGGACGGCAATGGCAAACTCCATGAGTGCGCCTCCGTGACGGTTCGATGCGGATTGATACGCTTTTCCGATGCGGTGAGGGGAGTAGCCGATTCAGGGGTACTCTCGAAGAGGGAAGAGGTCAGACGGGACTGTGGGAGGGCGGCCTTGCAGTCGATTAGCTGGGGCCCTATCTTGTAGGACAAACTGGTTCAGGTTGAGGAGTTGAGTTGGATCTACATCTGATAGATGGTACCTACGAGCTGTTTCGTCACTACTATGCGCTGCCTTCGGCGCGCGACGCCGAGGGCCGGGAAGTAGCGGCCGTGCGTGGCGTTCTGGCATCGGTGCTGGGCATGATCAAGGAAGGTGCGAGCCATGTTGCGGTCGCAACTGATCACGTCATCGAATCTTTCCGAAATGGATTATGGCCAGGCTATAAGACCAGTGAGGGCGTGGAGCCTGACCTGCTAGCTCAGTTTCCCTTACTCGAAGAGGTGCTTTCCGCGGCAGGGGTGGTGGTTTGGCCGATGGTGGAGTTTGAGGCGGATGATGCGCTGGCCTCGGGGGCGGTGGCCGGCGCCGCCGATTCCCGGGTCAGCCGCGTGGTCATATGCACTCCGGACAAGGATTTGGCGCAATGTGTGTCGGGGACGCGGATCATTCAGTTGAATCGCCGGACGCGGACGATCTTGGATGAGGCTGCCATCGTGCAGAAATTCGGGGTGTTGCCCGGTTCCATTCCCGACTATCTCGCGTTAGTAGGCGACGCCGCGGACGGTTACCCCGGGCTGCGGGGGTGGGGCGCGAAATCGTCTGCTGCGGTGCTGGCCAAGTTTCTTCATCTCGAATCCATCCCGAAGGATTGCCGGGAATGGCATGTGAATGCCACGAATGCGAGCGCGCTTGCGCACACGCTCTGCGAGGAGTGGGATCGCGCTGTTCTTTTCAGAAAACTTGCCACGCTTCGAACCGACATTGCTCTGTTCAGGGATGTGGAAGAGTTGAAGTGGAATGGGCCCCGAGAGGGCTTCGACGGGTTGGCTGCTCGGTTGGATGCAGCTCGAACCGACAAGTCAGGGGCGTCTTCGCGCTCCAAGCGCTTACCGGGCGTCCCGGGCTAGGTCCCGGACCAATGGCACAGCCTCGGTGCCAGGCGAAAGTTGCCAGGCCGGAGCTCCGCAACGGTTGACGTGTCGTGGATTTGGCTCCCACAGCTAGAGGCAAAGTGGGGTAACCGCGATCAGGCTCACCGGACCTTCGCGCGGGCCGCCTTCGGAGCCGCTCTTAGATGCTTGCTGCTGGTCGGGAGCGTCTTGTTTGAAACGACTGGGCGCGAGCGCACCGGTACTGCGCGGGTCGGAAAGCCATCCTGCTCCGACAGTTCCAGGAGCTTTTTCATGATCGCGGCCTTTTCCCACGGCTCTGGCCGCTTGGGCGAGCGTGCCCGCAGTTTGATTAGCAGGACGACGGCCAGGATGGTAAGAGCCAAGAGCGCAAGCCCGATTGAGATGGATGACATGCCAGTCATACGCAGCGCTTCCTTGGCACGAACGGCTGCCTGGAATGCAGACTAGGCATTTTGCTCTGGCAGAGATGACGAAATACAGGTTACTAAGGTTGGTGTCCTGAATTGACCAGAAGGCAAGCCCGGTCGGCGTTTGGATCAGGGGGATTCGTGGGGCAGTTTGAATTCGATGGTGATATCGGTGGACAGTTTCACCGGCTTGCCATTGAGCCGATACGGGGAATACCGCCATTGGGAGACTGCCTGCTTGGCGGCAAAGGCCAGAATCGGGTCCCCACTTACAACCCTCAAGTCGCGCAGGGTGCCATTTTCCGCGATGATACCTCGTAAAACGACAATTCCTTCAATCCCCTGGACCCGGGCCTGCGGCGGGTAGTTGGGGGTCACACGATGGAGAAGCGCCCCTCCCGTCACGCCTTGGGAAATCTCCGCCTGCTCCAGCGGCAATGGTGCGCTGGGGGTGAGGATGCCTGCCGGTATTTCCACTGAGTTGTTCTGCGGATCGGCGACCAAGTGTGAGACTTCAGGGGGAGCAGGGTTGTCCGCAGAGTTGGCGGCATTTTGGCCAGTCGGTTCTGGCGGCCCGGCCGAAGGGACCACTAGCAATGGACGGCTGCGTTCGCGAGCGGCAACGTTGGAAGCCTGCATGACCAGGTCGTTTGCCGACATGCCGATGGCCGGGGTGGGCTTGCGGGTCAAGGCTACGTCGCGGCCGTTGGTGTCCGCGGCTATCGTCTCAGCGCTGGCAGCGGCGGCATTTCCCGCGATTCCTGGACTGGCTGCGCGGGTGTTACGAGCAGAACTGCCCGATGGCGTGCGATGAAGAGTCCTGAACGCAATCCATCCCAAGCCGCCAAATAAGACCAAAGCGGCGGCTGCGAAGGTCGCCCAGCGGCCTGGGCTTTGGTGAGAAATCAGGGAAGCCCATTTCTGCGAGAGGCGAGAAAGAATCGTGGCGGAAGAGATGGTTGCCGGCTGGTGCTCGGTCGCGACGGGTTCGGCAGGACTGGAGTGGAAGGGCTGACCGGTGCTGGCGACCGCAACCTCGGCAAGTTGCTCCAGCAGGCTGGTATGAGAATCGGAGAATACGTTCGGGCGATCCGAGAAGATTTCCAGGATCCCGATCACGCCGCTTTGATTATGCAAGGGCACGGCGGCCAGCGATCTGACGCCCAGCCACCGCGAGGCCTCGGCATCGACACGTGGATCGGTCCAAGCGTCTGAACACAGCTGTGGGGTGCCTGTGCGCAGGCACTCCCCGGAGATACCTGAATTCAAATTGAGGGCGGTCCCCAGTGGCGGCGCAGTCTCGCCGGCGCGCGCACAACAGATCATCGATCCTTCGGTTTCGAGTGCCAGAGCTGCTCCGGTCGCCTCGGTGAGTGTCAAAGCAGCCATCGTGATGCCGGAGAGCACGCTGGCCAAGTCTCGCGGGTCAGTGGCAGCGCTGGCTCGGAGCTGATCGATTGTCAGGGAGTCGGGGTGAAATGGGATGGACCCAACGTGATCGTCAACAATTCCTCCTCCCTCGACGACATCATTCTGGGCACGATCTTGAGAGGGGTGGGGCCAGGCATTCGCCATCGGGAGCCTCCTCCGACCGGTCAGACTGCATAGAATGGCAATAGCAGCATAAACGAAGCGGGGCCTAGACCGCGGACCAGTTTCCAGCCTTAGACATGGATTGGTGCAGAGCAATCATACAGTCTGAGCCATGGCGGGATGAACGGGAGTTTGGTTTGGGATGCCAGCAGGGTGCAGGCGTATCTCGGTCTCGCACAGAGCGGACCCATCCCGAGACCCATCCCAAATTTTTGAACCGTCGGTGAAATAAATGGCGTATGTCGGTAAAGCCGGCCCCTCAATCTGCCGATGGAATCGATGTACCAGTCCAACAGAAGGAGTGGCGTTGAGGAATCGAGTTTGGAAGAACCGGGAAGCAAGGCGCACGGGGCTGTTACCTGTCCGTATCGAAGGGCGGGATGGCAAAGGCGAGAACATCAGTCAGGTAGCATGCACCTTGAATATCAGCCGGGGCGGTACCCGCATTGTAGGGCTCAAGCAACGCCTGAAGGTCGGGGACACGGTTTGGCTCCGGCATCGTCAGGAGACGGCGCGTTTTCAGGTTATCTGGACGCGCAGGAGCAGAGGGCACCGTCAGTGGGAGGCCGGTCTCCAGTGCATAGAAACTGAGAGTAAGTTGTGGATGATGGAATTGTGTCCTGGCATCGAGCCGGAAAGTCTCCGCCAGATCCTGAGGAGCGCATTGGAAGAGCTTGCGCCGGCTGACGACCGCCATCGAAGAGGTGCGCTTGAGTGAGGGCGTCAAGGGCACGGTGCGAGTCGGCGGGGATGGTAGCGTGGCGCGCTTTTTCAAGCATCATTGTTGCTAGGGAACTCGCAGCGCAAGGAGACGCTTGGGGCCCTTACCAACTTTGACCCGAGCCACTTCCTGGCGCGTACGTGCATCAATAATCGAGCAATCGTCACTGCCGCTGTTGCTGACGGCAACATAATCCCCGTCGGGCGAGACCGTGATCCAGTTCGGACACTTTCCGGTGGGAATTTCGCTGGAAAACTTTTTCGTGGCGACGTCATAGACATACACACCGCTATCGCCCAAACTCGTCACCCAAAGCTGTTTGTCGTCAGGGGAGAGTTCAATACCGTGCGTGGGAGTGTGCGGCTCGAGCACACAGTCGGAGGGAGGAGCGGCAGGAAGATTGACGCGTGCAATCACTTTGCGATCCGGGATGCTGGCGATTACGAAGCCATGAAAATCGCTGAGCGCACTGTAGAGCAACTTGCCGTTCTTGGAGACCGCGTAAGGGCGGGGAACTCCGCCCACCGGAATCTTCCCGGCATAGTCCAATTTTTTCAGGTCGATGAGGTCGATTTCGCGGTCTCCCATGGAGGACACGAATATCTGATCATTGCTGTCTGCGTTGTAACTGTTGTGGGGCAGCCGGACAGGCAGAACCTTGACTACCTTTTTCTGCTCGATGTCGACGAGATCGACGCTGTTGCCGTCGCGAATGGGCACGGCTACGTAGTGGCCATCAGGGGTGGCAGCGCATTGGTTCGGTCGGCCGGTCAGTGGAATTGTGTCCACGACCTGATTGTTCGCGGTGTCGATGATCTTAAGATTGCGTTCAGATTCGATTGTGGTGAAGACTCTGCGCCCGTCGGCAGCGGCACAGATCCCGTGTACCGCGCGACCTACCTTGATATCTCCCGCCACCGTGCGGCTGGCGAGATCGATGACGGTGATGTCATCCCCCAGGCTATTGGTGACATAGATCCTGGTCGATGCAGATGTCCCGGCGAATCCGGTACTTGTCATCGCCAGCGAAAACAATAGTGGCAGCAGCAGCGGAGTCTTCATTTACAGCTCCCTAGCGAGCCTACCACAGGCTGGCGGGGGGGCGGAGGCTCGCACCAAAGGTGGGTCTTTCTTCTAATATCCAGGGCTTATTCAGGCGCAAACTGGCGGACGAGTTCGGGGGAGTCGATCTTCCAGTCTTGTGCGAGCACATGCGCTTTTCGCAGGATCATTTCGGTGCGGTGGTCGAGATCCAAAGGCAGGTCGGATAGGTTCAGCGAAACGGCGTCCAGGATTTCTTGGGGAATCCTCAGCCGGCGTATTCCGGAATCGGTGATGAGTTCAGTTTCTCCCCAGCCCAGGTGAATGCGATATGTTCCGAGTTGTCCCCGCACCTCGAGGAAGGTTTCCCGGACCCGGCAGCGGTGGGCAATCTGTGTTCGGGGCAGAACTCGGGCCAGCATGTCAGCTCGCAGGGCGATTACCGCCGAAATTTCTTTCGGGTCGAGCCGGTCTCCGCGGATTCCCATACCGCGATCTCCCTGATCGGTCCATGTTTCATCCTCGCCGACCGCGCAGACGCTGGTGAATAGATCCACATCACGCATAATTTCCGAGTACACGACGACGGGAACTTCAGCCATTGCAACTTCCTTGCTGTCACGATAGAAGCGGACCTGATCGGAGCCGACGAATAAATTGATGCCGGCTCCCGTTTGCTCATTCAACCCAGACTGACGCAATGAATGGTCGCGGTCTGGGGGAAGGTCCACATAGAACTCCACGTGCATGTTCCACTGGGGCAGCCGGCGAGTGGGAACATTGCCGCCATCAAAGTCCGTGCTCATGAGCCGGTACTCCCAGCCCCGTGCACGGCACAAGCTGGCGAGCTGATGTTGCCGCATTAGTATCCCAGCGAAGCGATTGGAGTAGGTCCTGGTCTGTTGATCTTCATCGGTCACTTCATAGAACTCGCGAAACGCTTGTCGAAAGGGCTGTCGAATCCCTGTCGCGAAGACGCGCTGCCGCCATTGCTGAACCGCCGCTTTCCCGGAGACGGCAGGATGCCAGAGCGTCACCTTCGTGGTTTTGTCGAGTGAAACTGCGCTCCCGGAGGAGTCTTTCACACCGGTTCCGGACCACATGCCGGATTGGGCGGACTCCTGACCGTCGCTGAATACCCAGATCACTCTGCGTCCCAGGAAGCCAAGGAGAGGGTGATCAATGAAAAATTCCCGCCAGTGGGCTAGGGACATACTTCGGGGCGACGTAAACAAGAGTTCGAGGCGCGCCCGCTGAGCGGCATAGGCTTGTTCAAGTTCGGTCTTCAACCTGGCAACTGAACGAACTTCCTTGGCAAATTCCCTCCGAAGGCTTGCGGGAGGAGACTTCAAGAGCTTTCCATCCGAGTTGTGCCACGTGAGCGCGACTTGCCCATCCTCGGATAGCCGGACCACCGCCCTGGAGTCGGCGATCACGATCTCCGCAACTCCTTCCGGATTCAGGCCGTAATGTCCAACGGAAATGTCCTCAAGTTCACCTACTGACACGCCGCTGCGTTCGGCAGTTTGCTGCAGAGACTTTTCGATCAGGCGGCGAGCCACCGAGTACTTTACTTGCGAGCGCAAGCGCGTGAGCTGAGCCACCGGTTCGCGCGTCTCCATTGTGCCAAGTGCTTGTACACAAGCGAAGCCGATCTTCTGGGAGACGGCTCCGAGCATGGGGACTTTTCGCAGGCAGGCGGCTCCGAAATCACCAATCGCGATTGCGGCTTCGCGCTGGTCCGTCAAGCTCAAGCACCAAACCGCTCCCTTTTGATATGCGGAATCTTCGATGGGGGGACGGGCGCCGGGAGGTTGTCCCGGAGTAGGGCCGAGACGGAACCATCGCAAAAGGGTGGAAAGCACATCGGTCTCGCCGATTGCCACCATCAGCTCACGCGCTCGCTTCCTCCACTTGGCGCCTGGAGCAGCCTGCTCCAAGGCGCGGCAGTGTTCCAGCAAAGCGTGCCAGCCTGCACGAGTGATCTCATCTTTTGCGGCAACCTCGTTGAAAACGATGTGCGACCAAGGCCCGCGGCCTGCCTCGATGGGTCCTTCACCCTCCTTCCACATTAGTTCGGCAACGCGATCCCTGAGCTCTTTGGTACTTTCGTGAATCTTGCCGGAAGGACTGGGCGCCAGCAGCACATACAGCTTTTGCAATTCCGCGCGGAGCTCATCGGTTACCTGTTCCCGGGTGAGCAGGGAGAGCAACGGTCGTATCGGGAAATACAGTTGCACCAGCGAAGCCCAAGCCTGCCGGTATCCGCGGACTAGACGGCAGACCAGTTCTGCAGGTAACGGTTTCGGCACGCGTTCCAATGCCAATTGAATCGCCTCGGATACTGCGGGACAGACCTGGAGATTTCCATTCAGCTTCGCCTCTGCCGTCAGCCAGTCGAGCGAATGATCGAGGAAACACAGTTGGACATTGGGTTCGGCACGCTTCAGGGCTTCGAATCCGGAGTTGTTCGATCTCCAATCCGTCAGTGCCTGCAAGAGCTGCCCGACACTGCCACCCGAGCGCGGATAGTCCCGGGCGGCCGCGCAGATAGTTTCGTGGAGCTTGAGTGCTTCGTTCTCAGCGGGCGTCATTCAAACTTTGCTCGGGACCTGGAACCGGGAGCATACGGCCAAAACATCTGCGTACTGCTGGTCTTGGAAACAGGATATTTTCCCCGGTTTTCGCGCCAGACTGATAGTTACTTCCGTTCGGGGTGGGAGAAATGGACCGGCAAGTACGCACGAGCGGTTATGAAGTCCCTTCCGGCCAGTGTCGACTGGTGCGATCTCGGGTCGCACGGCCAGGAGGAAGCTAGGGATATCGGCAACCGATCTGATGATTCAGTTTGAAAAGAAATACGAACTGCGGGCGGGAAGGTGCGGCGATCTGAATAAGTTTTCGATTTGGTGCGGAAGGGGGGATTTGAACCCCCACGCCTTTCGGCGCCACCCCCTCAAGATGGTGTGTCTGCCAGTTCCACCACTTCCGCACGCCAACAACCTATTTATTATCAACTAATTGTGACCAGCACTTCAAGCTCCCGCAATTTTCAGTGTGTGCGTTTTTGTAAGCGCTTTATGCAACACACCCTTCAAGCAAGCTTTCCACACTCGATTTCGTGGAGAGCCTGATTACGGAAGCTTCGATCCGCTACGCCGACTCGACGGACTTTTTTCGCTGATTCATCCGCCTGAACGCCCGGCTGATTGACTACGCCCAGGGTGGACATGACGCATCGTGGTCTTGATGGTGTCGTGCCCTGCGACGTACTGCAGCGTAAAGGCGTCCCCAGACTCTCCCGCCTCGGTCAGAAGCGTGTAGGCAGAGTGAGAAGTCCGGCATCCCGCATAGCTCTTAATTTTATCATGGGTAAGCTTTTCCCCGAGAGTGTCTCCGCCTGCCGGTCGAGGGGAGTTGTCACCCGAGCATCGTGATCTCTTGCGCTCGACAACTGGGGGAGCTCTGGATGCAGGTACAGAAACGTGGCGATCAGGGCGTCTCATGAAGCAACGGACCAAGGCAGGTAATGCTGCAGCTCACCGACAAGACTGGCGGAGCTGTCTCCCGGCCATGATGCGTGATCACAGAACTCGGCACGGTGTCACCCCCCAGATCTCAGTTGCGTAGTTGTTAATCGTGCGATCACTCGAAAACTTTCCAGAGCTCGCTACGTTCAAGATCGCTTTACGGGCCCACTCCTCAGGTTGGGCATACAACTCCAACAGCCGCTGATCTGCTTCCAGATAAGATCCCAAGTCCACCAAGTGCATGTAGAAATCACCCGACGCTAACAGCGTCTCGTGCAACGGCGCGAATGTACCTGGCTCGTTGCGGCTGAAGTAGTCGGAGCCAATAAGGTCCAGCGCGGCGCGGGTCTCTGATTCGTTATCGTAATGCCAGCGTGGGCTATAACACCCTCGGCCATTTGCTACCTGGTCAGCGTTTAGCCCGAAAAGGAAGAAGTTGTCTTCACCGGCTTCTTCGGCCATTTCGATGGTTGCGCCATCGCGCGTGCCGATGGTGAGGGCACCATTCATCATGAACTTCATGTTGCTGGTTCCGCTTGCCTCATAGCCGGCGGTCGAGATTTGATTGGAAACCTCGGTGGCGGGAATCAATCGCTCCGCCAGCGAGACGCAATATTCCGGCAGGAAGACGACTTTCAGGCGGCCGCGCACCACTGGATCGCCCTCGATCGTCCCTGCCAGGTTGTTAATGAACTTGATAATGAGCTTGGCCAATCGGTATGCGGGTGCCGCTTTCCCAGCAAAGAAAAAGGTGCGAGGCGTGACGGCCATGTCCGGATTGTTGCGCAATCGGTTGTACAGAACCACAATGCGCAGTGCATTCAGCAATTGTCGTTTGTATTCGTGGATGCGCTTGACCTGGCTGTCAAATATCGTGTCTGGGTCCAGCACCTGGCCAGACGTGGCCTTGAGCCAGCCGGCAAATTGTGATTTCGCATCGCGCTTGGCCTTACGGAACGCGTCGCGAAAAGCTTTGTCATTGGCGAGTGGCTTCAGGCGAGCCAGTTGGCTGAGATCGCGTATCCACCCATCGCCAATCGCATCACTGATAATGCTGGCCAATGCGGGATTTGCCAGCAGCAACCAGCGACGTGGCGTGACGCCGTTGGTTTTGTTGTTGAACCGTTCGGGAAACATCTCCGCAAAGTCTCGAACCACGGTAGTGCGCAGCAACTGAGAGTGAATTGCGGCCACTCCGTTGGTGCTGTGGGAGCCCACAATCGCCAAGTTGGCCATTCGGATCTTCCGCTGCGCACCTTCTTCGACCAGGCTCATCCGCCCAATCCGTTCTTCATCTTGCGGGAAGCGCGCATGCACGTCGTCCAGGAAGCGTCGATTGATCTCGTAGATGATTTCCAGGTGCCGCGGCAGCAGCAGTTCAAACCATGCCAATGGCCATTTCTCCAGGGCCTCGGGAAGCAGCGTGTGATTCGTATAGCCCAGAGTACGCTGGGTCAGGCTCCAAGCGTCATCCCACCCAAGATGCGCGTCATCGAGCAATATGCGCATCAATTCTGGCACCGCCAGCGCCGGATGTGTGTCATTGAGTTGAATCGCGACCTTCTCCGCGAATGTGTTCCAATCGCGATTGCTTCGCCGAAAGCGCCGTACCAGATCAGCCAGAGAACAGGCCACGAGAAAGTACTCCTGCACGAAGCGTAGCGCCTGCCCTTTCGCCGTGGAGTCATCGGGGTACAGGACTCGCGTGAGCGTCTCGGCACCGAGCGTATCTGCCAGCGCTCCCGCAAAATCGCCACTGCTGAACTCCTGAAAGTCGAAATAATCGGACGCAGCCGCGGCCCAGAGCCGGAGTGTATTCACAGTCTTTCCGCCATATCCCACAACGGGTCGGTCATAGGGGATTCCGATCAGGCTCGTGGGGCGACCCACGGTGGCGCGCAGGCTCCCGCCGTGCAGTTCGAAGGAGCAGTTCAGTTTGATTTCCACGTGTTCCTGGGGGCGAGCGACTTCCCAGGGATCCGGATGACGAAGCCAGTTGTCGGCGCTCTCGCGTTGCCAGCCATCCTGGATCGATTGTCTGAAGATGCCATATTCGTATCTGAGGCCATAGCCCATCGCGGGCAGTTCCATAGTGGCCATCGAGTCCAGGAAGCACGCAGCGAGACGGCCGAGGCCGCCGTTTCCGAGACCTGCATCAGGCTCCTGCTCGACGAGTTCAAGCCAATCAACGTTCTTTTGCTGGACCACTTGCTGTATTAGCGGATCAAGCAGGAGGTTGGTCACATTGTTGGCCAGAGAGCGCCCGATCAGGAACTCCATCGAAAGGTAATAGACCCGTTTGGGATTCGCTCGTAGGTAGGCATTCTCAGTGGCCACCCAGCGCTGCGAGAGAATATCCCGTATGGAACGGGCCACCGCATCAAAGCGATCCTGGGGTCCTGTAACAGCAGGATCGATGACCTTGTCGAAAACGAGATGTCGTTCGTAGAGAGCGCTGTCTGTCCCGGAGAATTGAACTGGTCCGCACCCGTACTGATCGAGGAGCGCCGCTATTTTCTCCGATGCTGATGGCAACGTGACAACGGCTGCGCCTTTCGTGCCCTTAGGATTCTCCTGGTTGATCACTGGTTTCGTGCTCATGGCTGGAACCTCTGAATCATTTGTCTCAGTGTCCTCGCGCCAGAAGTCCCGGTCCACTGTCAATTCAGACAGTTCCAATACGCTGGCAGACGCCTCTCACATGAGCGGTAAGAACTCAGGGTTCTCGCCCTACCAAGCGCGTGTGTACGCCCCGTCTCTTGCGCGGTGAATGCGCGCTCGAATATGCGTAGAACTGATATGGGAAGCGTGACTGATTCAAACCGCCACTCCGTTGTTGAGGCGGGCGCAGAACGAAACGAGCTGAAGAGTACTTCTCGAGATCCGGTTTTCAGCCTCCTCAGCAAGCGAGCGTCGCCCCCCTCAAGAACTTTTACAAGTTCATTTACCTCCACTAGAAATGCTTGTAGACGATGGCGCAGAACATCATGATCGGCGCGACTGCGAGCCCGGAAGGTAAATGGCATCGGCCCGAGCCTTGAACGAGACCTCGACGGTCAACTGCACGAGTCGGGAACACCAGCACTTGGTACTTGCCCGAGGTTGACGTGCTATGGCAGCCCCTTCCCGAGCGGTTCGCTGGAAGATTGTGTTAACAACACGGGGAGTTTCTACGCGGCTTCTGCCTTCTTCGCGCTCTCGATTATCTCTGATTCAGCTTGCAACCAGTCTTCCAAGTCGTGCCCGTCCTGTCTGCCACGGCGCTCGTACAGTTCATAGGCGCGACGACGAACTCGTTCCAGAAGATCAATCATCGATTCTTGCGGCTGAAATTCTGTGGGCAGGATGGGAATTGTGGGTTTGGGCTTCTGCATGGGGGCACTCCTCATCGGTAAATCCGTATTGACAAATAATCTTGAATCCAGCAATGCGAGCCGAACCTCCGACACCTGCTAGTCTCACACCCAACGAAGATCGAATCGGTCCCTCACACGCCAAGCTGTTATTTAGAGCGTGCAGAACGCTTTATCGTCAGGGTGGGCATGTGGAACTCAGCCGTTTTGGGACTGTAGCAAGTGTTGTGTCGGCCTGGAGCAAAGTCTGTCACGAGTGCGTGTTTTGTTGAACTGTAACTATTGCCAGTCCGCTCCGGCTGTCGAATCGACCAAATGAAATAACTGACAATCGAATTGCAAAGAGGCGTTACCCACGCACCGCACGAACTCATCGAAGACACATAACCTCTTGAACTTTGCTCGACTTCCTCTCCAAGCCCTGCATTCAGATCGGGTGGCAAGCAGTGACTGCAATAGCAAGAATAAACTTGTACTGGCAGAAATGACCGATTTTTCGCCAATCGGAAACTGCCGCTCATTCCCTAGTCCGACATCAAGAAGATCATGGGGCGCACGTCTTCCTCGGCTGTCCAGTCCCAATAGCGGAGCAGAATCGTGTAAACCATCAGCCCAGTCTCGCCCTCACCGAACAGGAGGTATCGGAAGGCCTGTGCCATCAGGCCACGTCGGGTGAGGCCGATGAAGATCGATATCGGGTCAATTGCTTCACTGACGAAAGCAATCGTGTTGGCGACGGCAACGGCCCCAAAGACTTCCGCGACGTAATCGGCGCCCTCCTTTTGAAGGCGTACCTCAAGCGGCGCGGAGAATTCACTGCGGTTGTCGAGCAAGTTCACGTGAAGGAACAAGAAGGGTCCACGCACATTGTAGTGCCGAACGATCTCGGACCGCTTCTTCACGCGGGCCTCCGGAGTGGAGTTCGAAATAGGGAGCAGGTGCACCTTCTTACCCCTCAGCTCTGGTCCCATGCGCCAGCTCTCGACGTCCGCGAAATATCCGTGCGGAATGCGGAGCTCTATCGAGCGGATAGAGCGGCTGAGGGCACACACAAGCATCAAGAGCACCGTGAAAACCGTGCCGATGATCAAGCCATCCGGTCGCTCCAGGCAATTTTCCGCCAAGGTATAGCCGAACACCAGGCAGAACATCCCCATGTAAAAAGCCAAACCCCACCGACGTTCGTGTCGCAATGCGAGCGTGGCGGCGAGGGCGGCTGACAGGATCAGTACCAGCACGCCCGTGGCGTAGGCGCCGCTTTGCGCCTCGACGTCAGCCCTGAAAATTAACGTAATCATGACGTCAATGGCGAACAGGGTCAGCACGAGAGGTCGGGACAGCTCGGCCCACCGCGGGGCCATACCGAAGCGCGGTAGATAGCGGGGGATGAGGTGAAGGAGACCCGCCATCGCGGACGCGCCGGCAAGGCCAAGAATGAAGATTGTCGAAAGGTCGTAGACGGTACCGAAGGCGTCGCCCAAGTAACGGTGGGCCAGAAACGCGATGGCACGCCCGCTCGCTTTTCCGCTTTCCTGGTAATCTGCGGGGGCGATTAGCATTGTCGTTACGAAGCTCGACAGGATTAGCATGCCGCTCATGATCGCGGCCGCAGTCAGCAGGAGCTTACGCGTAGATTTAATGCGTCCCGTCGGAACACCGCCCTTTCTTGGACTGTAGCCTCGATCAGCCTCCCCGCCCTCAATCAAGAGCATGACAGAGACTCCAGTTTCGAAGCCGCTTAACCCGAGGGCCAGTTTCGGAAACACCAGGATTGCCCCCGCGATCAGCAGTGAGACGTCTCCTTTCGCTACAAGCGCGGCGCGCCAGTCGGCGAGTAGTGCCGGACGAGCAATCACTTCCCAGATCCCACGCCCGAGTACAACGAGATTGAGGGGGAGGTACGGCAGGGCGGCGGCGGCCGCAAGGTTGATTGCCTCCCTAAAACCACGCAGAAAAATCGCACCAAGCACAGCGAGCAGAGCGAGCGTGACGAGGATTTGGTGCTTGCCGAGCACGGGCTGTAGGAAGGGATTCTCAATCGCGTGCTTGGCGGCGTCGGCAGCCGACAGTGTCATGGTGATCACAAAGTCTGTGACCGCGAAGCCGAGAAGCACGAGAACTAGTACCTTCCCCTTCCACCCTGCGAGGAGGTTCTCAAGCATGGCGATGGACCCTTGCCCGGCATAGCTGCGTCCTGCCACCTGCGCGTAGACCGGCACGGCGCCGAGCAGGGTGACTAGAACAAGGATCACGGTAGCGATGGGTGCCACCGCGCCCGCCGCAAGCAGCGCAATGCCCGGCTGATAACCGAGAGTCGAAAAGTAGTCCACACCGGTCAGCCAGATCACCTTCCACCAGGGATGGGCCGGGACCTCCTGGCCGGCTTGGTGGTCCACGGATTCGCCATGCGACAACCACTTTCCGATAGCCGATTTGTACTCGCTCGATGGTTGAGGCAGCTTTTCGCGAAAGGGGATGCGCTTGTGTGCTCTGCCTTCGGGCAACACGCCCGGCGCTGGCGTTTGTTCGGGAGCCGCTTGCGGATAGTCAGGCATCTTCGTGCCGCTCCAGCAGATTCTTCTTCACGGCCGCTCGGGCACAAAGTTACTCGCCTCATGATCTCCGTTAATTGGCTGGCAGGCAAGCTGTCATTGTGTTTTTGCGTCGACAACGCCGGTTGCGCGCTCTTGAAAGCAGTGGTACCCGTCCTCAATTTGCAGCTCACGCTCCAAGAGAGAGCAGCACCATGGACGTATTCTTCACTTCCTCCGGCCTAATCGCACTCATCATGCTCACGTTCCTTGAGATCGTGCTCGGAGTGGACAATGTCATCTTCATCTCGATCCTGACGAGCAAGCTTTCCGGATCGCAACAAAGCTCAGCTCGGCGGATGGGACTCCTGGGCGCGATGGGCATGCGTATCCTGCTTTTGCTGCCATCGTCTGGATCATCAGACTGACGGCTCCGCTTTTTTACATCTTGAGTCACCCCATCTCCGGACGTGGCCTGTTCCTTTCGCGAAGGCCACGGGAGCAAGCCAGTCACCATCTGATACAGAACCACAGCTGATACAGAACCACAGCGAACGAAAACAGATCCGTTCGCGTATTGAGCGGACGGAGTCGGGCCTGCTCGGGCGACATGTATGCTCGGGGGCGACCGTACTGCCGCTCTCAACGTCTGAATCGTCGAGTCCGGAGCCAAATCGCGCGGACGGAGCCATGGCTAGGCCAAAGTTAAGGATTTTTCCGTGGCTGCGGATCGTGACGAACACATTAGCCGGTTTAATATCAGGGTGAATGATGCCGGCCGCATGGGCGGCATCGAGTGGATCGGCGATCTCAATTCCAAGTGACGGTACCTCCTCGATCTCCATCGGCTTGCCATCGATCCGATGCTTCGGGGTCCGTCCAGAAGCTCCATAACGATGAAGGATTTACCACTGGCTTCCCGATTTCGTGGATTATGCAGATGTTGGGATGGCTCAGAGCAGAAGCAGCATGAGCTTCTCGACGAAAGCGTTCGAGCGCCTGTGAGCCCATCCCTCCACCACCCAGCCTCGCGATGATGCGGTAGTGCGAAATCGTCTGGCCGACGACTTGCGACGAAGCGGGCATTGGCGCGACTGGTAGGTCGGAGCGGAGAGAAGGTCAATCGCCGAGCTTAGCCCCAACTAAGAAAAGAAATACTCTCCGATGAGACCCCTGACGGCTGGGTCCCCCAAAACTCGCCGTGTGTTAGCCAGGGCTTGGCGTGAATATTCTGTTAGCACACGACAGATTGCCGCTATAACCGTTTCGCTCCGCCCCGCCTACATGATCCAGCACGAAGATCGGGTTTCGGGAGCCGCTTCACTCAGTCGCCTCTCGATGATGTCGAGCAGGGTCTCTACGGTTATCCCGGCGTTCAGCAGCCGAATCATCTGTTCGACCGTGAAGCCTGCTTGTTCACCTGCCATCGCTAGCTTGCAAACACTGACGGCTAACGAGGGTCTCTGCATGATGCTCACCCCTGAGACTGAAACAGAGGTTAGGACGACGGCGACAAATCGTCTGTGACCGCCATCACCTCTTCTACTTTCTTGAGTCGCTTGAGCCGTTTCCTTCGCTCTGCCTCTTCAGCGTTCGGCCATCGTTCCTAGGTCTCCTGCATGCCCGTTGAGGGGAGTTGTCAGCCGAGGCATTGTGATCACTCGCCCTTTCACAGCTGGGGGAGTTTGGGATCCAAGTACAGAGACCTGACGGTCACGGCGCCTCATGAAGAATCTGACCAAAGCAGGTAAGGTTGCTGCTCCACAGACGGAGAACACGACCGCGCCGGTCTCTGGCACAGCAACGCGCAGAACATCGAAGCAGAAGCGCACCGCCAGTGCCCCGGTGATTCCAAGAAGAAGGTTGGTGACGTTCCCTCGACTCTTGCCACCGACAATCTCGCGCCTGCAATCCAGCCGCGCCATGAGAAGTAGCCAAGCCAGCTACGACATACTGCAACCGAAGCTTTACTGGATCGAACTGGCCGCTTGCGAGAAAACGGTGTTGGAATTTGATCCGATGAGCCGGATCGTGCCCACCACAATCACCAGAATGACTGCCAGCATGACCGCGTACTCTGCAATGTCCTGCCCGTGATCGTCCTTCCATGCCTTCCCCAGAATGTCACGCGCTGCCTGGCGATAGCTCTGTACAATCTCACGGTAGAACTGCCTCTCCTCTTCTTTCTCGAAGTTGGGGATCGAGTCCTCGACGAGATCTGCCATTGACTCGAAGTCGTCCGCTTGCCTTGCACTGACTTCGGCGGTGGTATGCCGAGAGGTGGGGAACTGCAGAAGCCGTGAGCTGGTCAACATGGCCGTACCCTCCTTCGACTCGATTTGTGGATGTGCCGCCCATAATGCACCTTTTTTGGTGAAATGCAAGCCTGCCTGACGGCAGCCTCCACTATGTACGCTCAAGCCGAAGCAGTATCCAATTCAGGTCGTCCAACATCACTGTCAATTCCTTTCGCAACGCTTCAGGGATCACTTCGGGTTCATGTGCCGTGGCTTGTACGGACAGGTTCAATGCCTCTTCGAGTTCATTGCGGGCAGTTCTCAATTTCCCCAAGACTCGTCGTCTGTGCTCATGGTGGAGCATCGGTTGGCCTCCGTCGGTATTGTCTGACGTTCAAGCGTGGAATGGATGGCTGAACGGGGTCGATGTGGAGATCAAAGGACGATTATCACATCGACGCGTTTCCGATTCCCATCCGACCCCTCGCCCCGGAGTAATCGACCGGGAAGCCGGGAGGTCATCTGGTTGCTTCCATCGCGAACGGTCACGGATATGCTGGTCATCACCGGAGTTTATGGAGGTATTAAATTCGAGGTTCCAGGTGCCGTGTCTCAAATGGGCTCAAGGTAAGCCGTGGCAACACGACAGAGACTGGCACGATGCAGAGGCAGCTCGGTCGCCCGTTGGCCATTTCTTATCTCCCATTCTTATTGCACACAACGGTCTGTAGAGTAGGGGCTCCATTCGGGAGGAAGAGAACACTGCGAGCCTGCCGTGGTTCAGGCACGTGCCCGTTGCTGATCTCTGTCAATAGGCACGTATTCATTTCGCAGGAAGCCCCTGCCCTCCAACGGACGAACGTTCAAATTCCACCTTCTGCCCCTCTTGCAGGCTTTTGAATCCTCCTCCTTGAATCGCCGAGAAGTGAACGAACACATCATCGCCATTCTGTCGGCTGATAAAACCAAAGCCTTTGGCGTCGTTAAACCACTTTACTGTTGCTTGTTCCATATTGTTGTTTTCTTCTTTCGATTTTCAATACGCTGAACGGGAATCGGGGATACAGAAGGCAGTACGAGCTGGTTTTGCAGGGCTGATCAACGACCGAATCAAATCAAACGCGGCCCAAGTTTAATCAGACTGATTATTCTCCGCGAATTGGGCCGGAGTTGAGGCTTTAGGTGAGCAGTATGGTGTAATCTCATCAGCTTCGCTTCCTCGACTAAGCTGTTCGCCTTATCGACACAGTGCACACGATGTCGTCTGCAGCGCAGCACAGAAAAAGCCCCAGCGGACCGATAGGCGGGGCAAAAATGCCTAAGGGCGATTGTTTGAGAGGCCCTTCTTATTCCCCGCTCCGAACGCTACGCCACGAGTGCCGCGCGGATCGTAAAACGAGTTCACGCACGTGTAGGCCGAGCTTGGTTCCGGAATTGCAGTGCTAGCATTCGTGACTCCTCGGCGAGTTTCTTAGATCGCGCAACAATCTCTTCGGATTGACGAATCACGGTTGCTGCGAAAAGCAATACATCTGAGCAATGCTTCAGATGCATGTGGTCCTGCTCGAATCTGCAAGGCGTTGGAGGTTCCAATGCGTCAACCATTGTGACGGTCCACCAGCACACTAACGCCTTCTCGACCCCACTTGCTGTGATGAAAGTCACACGACTACGCGCGACCAGTTCGCAATGCGCGAAAACTAGTTCGTTAACAGCCTATCAATGCTCAGGGTGCTTGGTTCGCCTTGTGACGCATTCGCCCTGGATCAGTCGGCTGCTGCAGGAGTTTGGACATGAGGTGATCGTGGCGAATGCGCGCAAGGTGCGGCTGTGAAGTTGCTGCCGAGTGTGTTCCCCTTCATTCTGCAGGCGTACTAGGTGCGCGAGTGAGTTGACAAATTTCGCGGCAGCCGCGCACATAACCCTTGACTCTGGACCGCAGTCCAGATTGTAAAATTCTCTCTATGGCAACAAACCAACAAGTGCCAACCGTGACCATGCAGATCGGGGAAGTCGCAAGACGTGCGTCGCTGACCGTAGATGCGATCCGCTTCTATGAACGGCGACGATTGCTGCCAAAGGCCAGTCGCACAGCAGGCAGATTTCGGCTCTACACACAAGACGCTGTAGAGCGTCTCCGGTTCATCCAGCTAATGCAGGGTCTCGGTTTTTCGCTGAAGGAAGTCGGGGAACTGTTGAAGCTGCGTGAGCGCAAGGTGGACGCCTGCGA